>Ga0209711_10003412_pt1 | contig 13466 bp, 13 predicted proteins | sample ArcticOcean_MG_C_7_FD_187441 | JGI IMG/M metagenome (GOLD analysis project Ga0209711, IMG submission 187441) | Marine microbial communities from western Arctic Ocean - ArcticOcean_MG_CB11_88 (SPAdes) (version 2) | ecosystem: Environmental > Aquatic > Marine > Oceanic | place: Arctic Ocean... | reverse complement strand
TATTAATTGGCTTGGATTTGGGTCTGATACAGAAATATATTTTATTTTACCTATTTCTTTTAATTCATGATGCCCAAACTCTTCGACTGATTTAAGATCTTTATCAGTATAGAATAAACGCTTTTTAGCCGGAGCATAAACAACCCCAATAATAGGAATACCTTTTGAAACAAAAGCTATATTTACAGTGAAATCGCCTCTTCTATGAATGAACTCTTTGGTTCCATCAAGTGGATCAACGATGAAAAATGTATCTGCTTTTTCACTATGAGTACTTGCTTGTTCTTCAGTAACTATTGGCACACCTGGAAATGCTTCCTTTAACCCAGAATAAATAATCTTATCAGCCGCTTCATCTGCAATAGTTACAGGACTATCGTCACTCTTAATTTTTATTTCAAAATTATTTTGATTATAAACTTCCATAATCGACCTGCCAGCTTCAATAGCAAGCTTCCTGAAAGTAAAACAAATTTTTTCATTATCCATAACTGTTACCTTGGGTGCAAATAATTCTTTGCTAAATAAACCAAATTAAACTTGAAATATACATTTAATAGATAATTTTAAGAGATTTTAATCAACAACTCTGAGAGTAAGATTAATGCGGCCAGAATTTTTTAATAATTTAGATGTCCCAAACCTTATACGATCAACTCCATGATATTTCAGCCTGGCATTATCACCCATCACGACGATATCACCAGAATTCAACCAAATAGATTCTGTTTTACCCCCTTTATCATTATTCCCAATCCTAAATAATGCGTCATCACCTAAAGAAATAGATAACACTGGCCATTTGAAATCTGCCTCATCTTTATCTTGATGCAATCCCATTTTAGCACCTTCTGAATAATAGTTTATTAAACAACAGTCAGGGTTTCTATCTGTTGAAATAAGTTTTTTCCATATAGATGTTATAGAGTTTGGTATTTCTGGCCAATTATTACCATTTTTTTGACATTCTATATATCGATATCCGTTTCTATCTGAATGCCAACCATACTTTCCTGCTGAAGTCATCCTAACCGACATCTTGTTACCACTATGTACAACCGGTGAAAATAGTGGAGCTTTTTTTATAATTTCACGTAAATCTGCAATTAATTCGTTCTGTTCATCAATATTTAAGGTTTCTTTAAAAATCTTAAATCCACGAATAACAAGATTAGGTTTTTGAAATGATGACATAAATACAAATTAACAAAGCAAAAGAGTATGTAAATAGTTATAACTCGCTCTTGCAGGCTTTTAATTTCGGATATATATAGCCGAACTAGTATTCGCATGGGCGGATATGGGATCGTAGTCAGGCGCCTATTGGGCTTGGCTCTAACATCGCCACAGAAGGAAGAAAATTATGGCTAAAGTCATTGGTATTGATTTAGGAACAACGAACTCCTGCGTTGCCATCATGGATGGTTCTCAACCAAAGATCGTAGAAAATGCAGAGGGTGCAAGAACAACGCCTTCTCTTGTTGCTTTTAAAAATGATGAACGGTTGGTTGGGCAAGCGGCAAAGCGCCAAGCTGTAACAAACCCAGAAAACACTCTATTTGCAGTAAAGCGTTTAATTGGTCGTTCTATTAACGACCCTCTAATTAAAAAAGAAATGAAGCACCTACCATTTAATGTGGTTGATGGCGGCAATGGTGCCGCGTGGGTTCAAGTTGAAGGTGAAAAATACTCACCTTCTCAAATTTCTGCTTTTATTTTACAGAAAATGAAAGAAACTGCTGAAAGTTATTTAGGTGAAACAGTAACTGAGGCAGTAATTACTGTACCAGCTTACTTTAATGATGCTCAACGCCAAGCCACAAAAGATGCTGGTAAAATTGCTGGGCTAAATGTTTTAAGAATTATAAACGAGCCAACAGCTGCTGCTCTTGCATATGGTTTAGATAAAGAAGGTGGGAAAACTATTGCTGTTTATGACCTAGGTGGGGGTACATTTGATGTCTCTATCATGGAAATTGATGATGGATTATTCGAAGTTAAATCAACAAATGGTGACACTGCTCTTGGCGGTGAAGATTTCGATATGCGTATTGTTGAGTATTTGGCTGACGAGTTTAAAAAAGAAAATGGTGTTGATCTCACAAAAGACAAGATGGCACTACAGCGTTTAAAAGAAGCTGCAGAAAAAGCCAAAATAGAATTATCTTCTTCTGCACAAACTGAAATAAACCAACCATTTATTTCAATGGATCCAAATGGTGGTCAACCGTTGCACCTAGTATTAAAATTAACACGTGCTAAATTAGAAAGCCTTGTTATTGACTTAATCAAACGCTCATTAAAACCTTGTGCATCTGCCTTAAAAGATGCCGGCCTATCAAAATCAGACATTGATGAAATTGTCTTAGTTGGTGGCATGACAAGGATGCCAAAGGTTCTTGAAGCTGTTACAGAGTTTTTTGGAAAAGAACCTCATAAAGGCGTTAATCCAGATGAAGTTGTGGCCCTTGGAGCTGCTATTCAAGCAGGTGTTCTACAGGGGGATGTAAAAGACGTTGTTCTTTTAGATGTTACGCCTCTGTCGTTAGGAATTGAAACACTTGGTGGTGTCTTTACAAGATTAATAGATCGCAACACCACGATCCCAACAAAAAAATCACAGGTTTTCTCAACTGCAGAAGATAATCAAAATGCTGTAACCATACGTGTCTTCCAAGGTGAGCGTGAAATGGCTGCAGATAATAAAGTACTTGGTCAGTTTAACTTAGAAGACATTCCACCAGCTCCTCGTGGCTTACCACAAATTGAAGTTGCTTTTGATATTGATGCTAACGGCATCGTATCTGTATCAGCTAAAGATAAAGGTACAAATAAAGAGCAAAAGATTACTATCCAGGCGTCTGGCGGTCTAAGTGATGATGATATTGAGCAGATGGTTAAAGATGCAGAAGAAAACGCTGAATCAGATAAAGAACGTAAAGAGCTTGTTGAAGCAAAAAATAGTGCTGAGAGCTTACTTCATAGTACTGAAAAATCTGTAGAAGAGCATGGTGATAAAGTAGATCCAACAACAGTTGAAGTGATTGAAAGTAGATCCAACAACAGTTGAAGTGATTGAAATGGCCATGGCTAACTTAACAGAAAGCTTAGAAACTGACGATGCATCAAAAATTAATTCACGTGCTCAAGATCTAACAGAAGCATCTATGAAGCTAGGTGAGGCTATATACAAAGCTCAAGCTGAAGCACCAGAAGCACCAGAAGGAATGGGTGATGATGATGCCGGTGAACCTCGTGGTGTTGATGAAGATATTGTTGATGCTGACTTCGAAGACTTAGGTAAAGACGACCATTAGTAATTAATACTTTTAGTTCATCTAACTTTAGCCCCACTTCCATGTGGGGCTAATCCGCTTTTGCGTAGGAGATACCAATGTCAAAACGTGATTATTATGAAACTCTAGGGTTATCAAAGGGTGCCTCTGAGTCTGAGATTAAAAAAGGTTTTCGCAAGAAAGCTATGGAGCTGCATCCGGATCGAAATCAAGATGATCCAACTGCAGAGGGTAAATTTAAAGAAGCAAACGAAGCCTATGATGTTTTAAAGGATGCTGATAAAAAAGCTGCATATGATCAGTATGGCCATGCAGCATTTGAAGGTGGAATGGGAGGTGGCGGAGGTCGTAGCCCATTTGGAGGTGGTGGAGATTTTAATTCTGCTTTTTCTGATGTATTTGATGATTTGTTTGGTAATTTTGGTGGAGGTCAACGTGGTGGCCCTCCCGGTGCAACACGTGGCTCAGATTTACGATATAATTTAAAGGTCTCTTTAAGTGATGCATATAATGGTAAACAAGAAACAGTATCAGTAAATTCATCAGTGTCGTGTGATGGGTGCTCAGGCTCAGGTGCTGCGGCAGGCTCAGAGCCTTCAAGATGCCCTACCTGTTCAGGTATGGGAAAAGTTAGGGCACAACAAGGATTTTTTACTGTTGAGCGCACTTGCCCAACTTGCTCAGGTCGGGGAGAAACAATTACCAACCCATGTAATATTTGTAATGGATCTGGTGCAACACAGCGTGAAAGATCCCTATCAGTTAATATACCTGCAGGGGTTGAACGTGGCACAAGAATAAGACTTTCTGGCGAAGGTGAGGCAGGTCAACGTGGTGGTCCAACAGGTGACTTATACATATTTATTGATATTGAAGATCATGAATTATTCGAGCGAGAAGGAAATAATTTATTTTTACGAGTCCCTGTATCAATGGCAACTGCAGCACTAGGTGGTGAAATTGATGTTCCTAATATTGATGGAAACACATCTCGAGTAAAAGTACCAATGGGCGCTCAAGCTGGTAAACAAATGAGATTAAAGGGAAAGGGAATGCCCGCACTACGAGGTAGTGGAAAGGGTGATTTATACCTAGAGATAGCAGTCGAAACTCCTGTTAATTTATCAACTAAACAAAAAGAATTACTAAAAGAATTTGAAGAGTTATCTGCTGATAGCAATCCAGAATCAGAGAATTTCTTCAGTAAAGTTAAATCATTTTGGAAAGTTTAAATATTAATCCCAGATTATACTGGGATTAATATTCTTTTGATCTTTGTTTATAAACGATTATTGATCTAAAAATTAACATACATAAAAAAGATACTAAGAGGCTTAAAGCCTCGTTGGTAAATGCGAGTAATACAACATATATAAGTCCACCGACTAAAGATATCGTGGCATATAAATCTTGCTTAAGTATTGCAGGCTGTAGGCCACATAGCATATCTCTAAACATACCTCCTGCAACACCAGTCACACAACCTAACACAATTACACTCAATGTTGGTAAATTTACTAACATTGCACTTTGCACACCAACGAGAGTAAATAAGGCAAGCCCAATTGCATCAAAATATTGTAAAAAACCTAATCTTTTACCATCTCTATGACCATAAATTTTTACAAAAAAATATGTAATCAGAGCAGTAGGAACTGCTGTTGAAATATATGTCATGTCTACAATCCAAAACACAGGTGTAGATCCAATTAACAAATCACGTAAACTTCCACCACCTACTGACGTCACTATTGCTAATACTACAACCCCAAAAGGATCAAAGTTTTGGCGAACGCCCTGAATAGCAGCAGTAATAGCCATAATCATAGTCGCTAAAATTGTTAACCATGACGTTAAGTAGGGTAGCGAAATTTCCAATTAATTCTCTATTTGTAATTATTATTTTGAGTAAATTTAAGATTTATACCTAAAAATATATATAGCAATATATTTGTCGTTTTTTCTTTTCCTACGTAGCTGAGATGGTTATCTTTCTTTTAATTGAAAAGGAATAATTTAATCGTGTCAAAATCATCAGTAACACCAATGATCGCACAGTTCTTAAAAATAAAATCTGAATATCCAGATGCTTTACTTTTTTATCGTATGGGCGATTTTTATGAATTGTTTTTTGATGATGCTATTGCTGCAGCTAGGGCATTAGATATTTCACTCACAAAAAGAGGAAAACATTTAGGTGAAGATATTCCAATGTGTGGTGTTCCACACCATGCTTCTGAAAACTATTTGCTTACATTAATTCGTAAGGGATTTCGAGTTGCTGTTTGTGAACAGTTGGAAAGCCCTGCAGAAGCAAAAGCGCGTGGCTCAAAATCAGTGGTCAATCGTGGTGTAGTGAGATTAGTCACATCTGGTACGCTTACGGAAGAAAGCCTTTTATCAGCAAGGGAAAATAATTATTTAAGTGCCTTTGCTATTTTAAGAGATGAATCTGCATTTGCATGGGTTGATGTTTCTACTGGAGATTTCCATGTACAAAACTGCCCACGTATTTCATTTGGACCAATGCTCGCGCAACTAAACCCAGCTGAAATATTAATATCAGAATCTAATTATGAAAACTTTTTAGAGCAAACTAAAGAGTTTGGGTCAACGCTTACATCTCTTTCACCTGCAAGCTTTGATAGTACCTCTGGTATCAAAAGGTTGTGTGATTTGTTCAAAGTAAATTCTATTGATGGCTTTGGAAGCTTCTCTCGGTCAGAAATTTCTGCACTGGGAGCCATTATTGATTATTTAGAAATAACACAAAAAGGCAAATTGCCTGCTTTAAAAATACCAATAAAAGAAAACCTAGAAAACTTTGTTCAAATAGATTCATCGACAAGACGTAATCTTGAACTGACACAAACTTTATCTGGATCAAAAAATGGGTCTTTATTACGTGTAATAGATCGCACAGTTACGGGGCCTGGCGCAAGATTATTAGAAAAAAGACTGAGTAGCCCTTCAACTTGTATAAAAACCATTACTCCAAGATTAGATTCAATTGATGTGTTTAAATCAAATAATATGTTAAGAATGGAAATACAAAACACTTTAAAACAAACAGCTGATATGGAGAGGGCATTTTTACGTATTTCTTTAGATCGGGGTGGTCCTAGAGATTTTTTAGCAATTCGAGATAGTTTAGAAAAAGGTCAAGATTTATCAAAGAGTTTAATAAATCTTAATTCTAATTTGATAGAGGAAGCAGAAAAAAATCTTAACGGAAATGAGAAAATTATTGCTTTATTAAAAGATGTTTTTTCAGATAGTGCACCATTACTCGCACGTGATGGTGGTTTTATTCGTTCAGGGTTTAACGTTCAATTAGATGATATTAAAAAATTACGCGATGATGGGCGTCAGATAATTTCATCTATGCAAGCTCAATTTTCTTCTATGACTGGAATTGGTTCTTTAAAAATAAAATATAATAACGTTTTGGGATATTTCATTGAAACGCCAGCTACTCATGCAAAAAAAATGCTGGGTGAAGAATTTTCGAATACTTTTATACACCGCCAAACAACTGCTAACGCTGTTAGATTTACAACTTTAGAACTATCAGAAATAGAAACAAAAATTTTAAACGCTGGTGGAAGAGCATTATCACTTGAATTAGAAATATTTGAACAAACAAAAATAAAAACCCTAGAGTTTTCTGAAAACATTTTACTTGCAGCAAAAGCTCTTGCAGAAATAGACCTTGCTGTTGCACTAGCCGACATAGCAGTGTCAGAAAATTGGTGCCGCCCAAAATTAGATACTTCTAGAAAATTTAAGATAATTGAAGGAAGGCACCCAGTTGTAGAAGCTGCATTGCAAAAAGAACCGTCTGGTGTGTTTATTGCTAATAATTGTGACTTATCTGCAGGGTCAGATGGGGATAAGCCGATTTGGTTACTTACAGGCCCCAATATGGCCGGAAAGTCTACATTTCTGCGTCAAAATGCGATAATTGCATTAATGGCACAAATAGGTAGTTTTGTTCCAGCTGAGAGTGCAGAAATTGGCATAATAGATCAACTATTCTCAAGAGTTGGCGCTTCTGATGACCTTGCAAGGGGTCGTTCTACATTTATGGTTGAAATGGTTGAAACAGCAGCGATCTTAAACCAGGCAGGTGAAAATGCATTAGTAATATTAGATGAAATTGGTCGTGGAACAGCTACTTATGATGGACTATCAATAGCATGGGCAACTTTAGAAAATTTACATAATATTAATAAATGTAGAGCATTATTTGCAACTCATTACCATGAATTAACAGGATTAACCGTAAGTTTACCTGGCTTGATGAATGCAACGGTCAGTGTTCGTGAGTGGGAAGGTGATATTATTTTTCTACATGAAGTTAGAAAAGGTGCTGCAGATCGTAGTTACGGTGTACAGGTAGCAAAATTAGCCGGTATTCCTCAAACAGTTATAAACAGAGCAACTGAGGTTTTAGAAAAATTGGAAAATAATGATCAAGGTGGAAAGACACAAACTTTGATTGATGAACTCCCTCTATTTAATATTTCGCCATCAAATTTAGTTAAACCTGATACAACGTCATCAGTTGAGATGGAGTTAAAAAGTATTCATCCAGATGAATTAACACCTAAAGATGCTTTATCTTTAATTTATAAGTTAAAGGCTTTTCTAAAAGATTAATTATACGGTGGTGTTTAATTTACCACCGTATAAATTTAATTTTTATCCACCTGAAGAAACACCAACATTTGCTGGCCTTAAAAGACGGTCTGATATCATAAAACCTTCATCTAGAACCTGTAATATATGACCAGCCTTTACTGTCGGCATTGGTGCTTCAAACATTGCTTGATGTAATTCAGGATCAAATTTATCACCAACTTCTGGTGCTATAGGTATAATATTATGTTTTGCAAACGTATTAATTAATTCTCTTTGAGTAAGATCAATTCCCTCAAATAGACTTTTATTGGCTTCTCTCTGTTCTTCTGAAGCCATTTCTGATGCACGCTTCATGTTATCGTATACTGATAGTAAATCTCTAGCCAATTTTCGACCACCATATACTTCAGCATCCCTACGATCACGTTCTCCACGTTTTCTTTGGTTTTCAGCTTCAGCCAACGCCCTCATCAAGCGATCATTAAGTTCTGCATTCTCAGCACGCAATTCATCTACTTCACTTAATTCTTCAGATTCATCATTAGCCGAATCATCGTTTTCAAGCTCTGTTAAATCTTCAATATTCACCAATTCTTCATCTTCTAACGGAACATCTGGTTCTGATAAGGATACTTTTGGTTTTTCGTCATCTAACATTCATTTAAGTCCTTAGTAAGCGCCCAATTAATTGAGCTGTATAATCTACAATAGGCACAACACGCCCATAATTTAATCTTTTTGGCCCGATTACTCCTACCGCACCAATTACTTTTCGATCAGCATTCATATACGGAGAAACTACTAATGACGACCCCGAAAGTGAAAACAATTTATTTTCTGAACCAATGAATATTTTCACACCGTCACCCTGTTCTGCAAGATCTAAAAATTGACTAATATCTTTTTTTTGCTCCAAATCATCAAATAATGATTTAATGCGTTCCATATCTTCATCTGATTGCCCATCATCTAATAAATTTGATCGCCCTCGCACAATTAACCTTGCTTCTGATCCCTGATCTTTTGCCCAAACCGCTACACCATCTTTTATCATTTGTTGAGACAATATATCTAAATCTTTTTGGTGCTTTTCAACATGCCTATCAACCACGTTGCGCAAGTCACTAATTGTGTGGCCAAAAACAATTGAATTCAAGAAATTAGCTGCCTCTCTCATTGATGATGGTGTCTGACCAAGAGGTGGATTAAACATTCGGTTTTCAACATTTCCATCTTCAGTTACTAAAACTACCAATGCGCGGTCAGGAGCAAGAGAAACAAATTCAATATGCTTTATTGGAGCTTCAGACTTTGGCGCCATAACGACACTAGCGCCCTGAGTAAGGCCTGAAAGCATAGTACCAGCTTTATCTAATACAGACGCCATATCATTAGTATGATCAAGCGACGCATCAATTTCCTTACGTTCTTGAGTGTTAATGTCTCCAACTTCTAACAAACCATCAACAAAAAGCCTTAATCCACTTTCAGTGGGTATTCGCCCTGCCGATACATGTGGTGCATTCAATAAGCCCAAAAACTCTAAATCATTCATAACATTTCTAATCGTTGCTGCTGAAATGTTTTCACTTAAGCTGCGCGTTAATGTACGTGATCCAACAGGATCTCCTGTGTCAAGATACGACTCAACCAGCAGTCGAAAAACTTCTTTGCTTCGGACATTGAGATCATCAATTGAATGTTGGCTGGATTCTTTCACGTGCGCCCCTTCCATGGGTCAGCTTTTATATTAAAAACCTTTCTCTACTAGGTCAATCTAGGTTTGCGCCTATTGCTCATTACTTGTATCAACATAAAATATTATAGGAGAATTCTAATGCGCCCATCTGGCAGAGCTATTGACGTAATGCGTCCAATTGAAGTTGAAGTAGGTTTTACTAAACATGCTGAAGGTTCATGTTTAATAAAATGCGGAGATACACATGTACTTTGCACAGCAAGTGTTGAAGACAGAACACCTCCTTGGCTGAGAAATACTGGAATGGGGTGGGTCACAGCTGAATATGGTATGTTGCCAAGATCAACTGGCTCACGAAACAGGCGTGAAGCTGCTTCAGGTAAACAATCTGGTAGAACTCAAGAAATTCAGAGATTGATAGGGCGGTCATTACGCGCAGGTGTTGATCGATTGTCTTTAGGCGAAAGACAGATAACTGTAGATTGTGACGTATTGCAGGCAGATGGTGGAACAAGATGTGCGTCCATTACTGGTGGTTGGATCGCCCTGAGGTTAGCAATAAATGCTATGATCAAGGCTGGTGATATAAAAGAAGATCCACTAACTGAACACGTTGCAGCGGTATCGTGTGGAATATACGGTGGACAACCTGTTTTAGATTTAGATTATGCAGAAGATAGTGAAGCTGGAACTGATGCAAATTTTGTAATGACTGAATCAAAAGGACTAATTGAAATTCAAAGTTCTGCTGAAGGTGCAACATTTGATCGATCAGAATTTGATACCCTTATGGATTTAGCTGAAAAAGGTATATCTGAATTAATAAAAGCACAGAAGACAGCTATATCCTAATGCGAAAACTTACAGAAAAACATATTATTCTAGCAAGTCATAATAAAGGTAAGCTTAAAGAAATTGCCGATTTATTAAATCCTTTTGGAATAAAAGTTACATCTGCGGGCGATTTAGGATTAAATGAACCAGACGAAACAGAAAATACATATGTTGGTAATGCACGTATAAAAGCACATTATGCTGCAAAATCATCAAACAAACCTGCACTTTCTGATGATAGTGGCTTTTCTGTAGAAATATTGGATGGTGCACCAGGTGTGTATAGTGCTGATTGGGCTGAAACACCAAATGGTCGAGATTTTTCTATGGCAATGTCAAAGATATGGAATAAAATTCAACACTCTAAAATGCCATGCAAAGCAAAGTTTTGCTGCACTTTATGCTTAGCTTGGCCAGATGGGCATGATGAAATATTTGAAGGGAGCGTTAAGGGAGAGATTGCATGGCCACCTAGAGGAAGTAATGGGTTTGGTTATGATCCAATGTTTATTGCAAGTGGAATGAGCCAAACTTTTGGAGAAATTACTCCTCATGATAAACATTTAATAAGCCATAGAGCAGATGCATTTGGAAAATTTATACAAAATTGCTTGAAGGGATAGAGTGTGATGAAAAAGTTGATTTCAAGTGGGTCGTCTTTTGAGAAAAAATTAGGTTACAGCCGTGCAGTTATAGTAGGAAATTGGGCTTTTGTTTCTGGCGTTACAGGCTATAATTATAAAACAATGATTATGCCAAATGATATATTTAGCCAGGCTACCAATTGTTTTGAAACCATCCAAAAATCACTTATAGAGGGCGGTTTTTCTTTATCAGATACTGTGCGAGTCCAATATACATTAACATCTTCAAAACTGGTAGATGATGCTGCTCCTGTTTTAGAAAAGTATATGGGCAATATCCGCCCCGCAGCAACTATGGTTATTGCTAATATGATTAAACCAGAAATGTTAATTGAAATTGAAATTACAGCATTAAAAAATTGATACATGATTGGAAAAATGGTGGCTTTGGCATTTATGTTCACTGGCCGTTTTGTGCAGCAAAATGTCCATATTGTGATTTTAACTCCCATGTACGCAAATCTGTCGATCAAAAAAGGTGGCTTACAGCTATTTGCCTTGAATTAAAAAATAATGCATCTCGTACATCAGGTAGAATAGTAAACACTATATTTTTTGGTGGAGGAACACCTAGTCTAATGGAGCCAGAAACTGTATCCGGTATCATTAATGAAATTTCATTATTGTGGGAATTAGCGCCAGATATAGAAATTTCTTTAGAGGCAAACCCCACTTCTGTAGAAGCTCAAAAGTTTTCAGATTTTAGCAATGCTGGTGTTAATCGCCTCTCTATGGGTATACAATCTTTACGTAATAATGATTTAAAAGCATTGGGTCGAATGCATACTGTGATTGAAGCGCGTAACGCTTTTGATATTGCTAAAAAATACTTTCATAGGGTTAGTTTTGACCTGATATATGCTAGACAAGGACAATTAATAAGTGACTGGAAGGCCGAATTATTAGAAGCAAGTGCAATGGCCGTTGATCACTTATCTTTATACCAACTGACCATAGAGGCAGGCACTCGGTTTGGTGATTTATACGACCGTGGGAAACTCAAAGGTCTGCCAGATGACGGCTTGGCCGCTGATATGTATGATGCGACCCAAGAACTCACATTTCTAAATAACATGCCAGCTTATGAGATATCAAATCATGCACTTAATGGAGCTGAATCACGTCACAATTTAATTTACTGGCGTTATGGTGATTATGTAGGCGTTGGTCCAGGTGCACACGGCAGAATAACAAGCAAAGGCAATCGAATTGCAACAGTAACAACCCAAAACCCAGAAGATTGGCTTCGGAACGTAGAATTAAAAGGCACCGCAACAAGCGATGATGAGATCATTAAACCAAGAGACCAAGCAGCCGAATATTTAATGATGTCATTACGTTTAACTGAGGGGCTAGATATGAATAGGTTTGAGAATCTTTGTGGTGCCGCTTTAGACAATCAAGTTATTGATAAGAATATACAAAATGGTTTATTGAAGGTTAATAATAATAACCTTATTGCAACACAACGTGGCAAAATTATTTTGAATACCGTAATAAAAGATCTTTTAATTTAAAGTAAACAGGTATTAATTTATGAAAATAATATGGTTATTTTTTGGCTTTATTACACTTCTTTTGGCTCTTATTGGTATTGTATTACCTTTACTACCTACTGTACCTTTTTTGCTCTTAGCAGCATTTTTCTTTGCTCGCTCATCTACAAGGATACACGATTGGCTCATTAACCATCCAAAACTTGGCCCTCCAATATGTGATTGGCAAAATAATGGCTCCATAAGCTTAAAGTCAAAAAAAACTGCCACCTTTTGTATACTTATTGCTTTATTAATACCTATCTATATAGGCTGTGATTGGCAAAATAATGGCTCCATAAGCTTAAAGTCAAAAAAAACTGCCACCTTTTGTATACTTATTGCTTTATTAATACCTATCTATATAGGCTTGAGTTGGAAAATAATTTCATTACAAATTTTAATATTATGTATAGTTTTAAGCTTTATTTGGACACGTCCGTCAAAATAGAACATAACCTATCTAATTCATCTAAATTGTTATATGAAATTATAACTTTTCCATCACCACTCAATTCTTTATGGTCTATTGATACTTTCATTTTAATATTAGAAAATAAATCGGCTTCAATTGCCAAAGTATCTGAATCTTTTTTCTGTATGGTTTTATTTATTTTTTTCCTACTAAGCCTTTGTTTTACATATCTTTCTGCTTCCCTTACAGACATTTTTTCTTCAATCATAATGTTAGCCAATGCAACAGCCTGTTTATTACCAACCAAAGTTCTTGCATGCCCCACAGAAAGCGCTCCATTGCGTACAAAGTTTTGTACTTTTTCTGGTAAATTCAATAACCTTAATAAGTTTGCAATAT
>Ga0209711_10003411_pt1 | contig 13467 bp, 11 predicted proteins | sample ArcticOcean_MG_C_7_FD_187441 | JGI IMG/M metagenome (GOLD analysis project Ga0209711, IMG submission 187441) | Marine microbial communities from western Arctic Ocean - ArcticOcean_MG_CB11_88 (SPAdes) (version 2) | ecosystem: Environmental > Aquatic > Marine > Oceanic | place: Arctic Ocean... | reverse complement strand
GTTATCTAAACCAAAAGCAGAACCTAGTTCACCTTCAGAACCAACTAATCTCTTAATTTGAGGGTTCTCTGAATCTTTTAGGCTAGAAGCGTTTGATGACGTAATACCATATTCTTCAGCTTCGATCATAACGTTTAAAGACCATCTAACAATATCTTCCCAAACAGCATCACCTTGACGTACAACTGGTCCAAGTGGTTCTTTAGAAATTGTTTCAGGTAATACTTTGTGATCATCAGGAGCAGTCATTTTAGTTCTTTGAGCTGCTAAGCCAGATTTATCAGTAGTGTAAGTATCACATCTTCCAGCATCATAAGCTGCAACAACTTCGTCAGCCTTTTCAAAAGCTATTGGCTCGTAGCTTATATTTTTTGAATTAAAGAAGTCTCTCATGTTTAATTCAGTAGTAGTTCCTGTGTTTGTACACGCAGAAATACCGCTTTGAAAATCGTTAACTGAATTAATTCCAGAGTTTTTTCTTACCATGAAACCTTGACCATCATAAAAGTTTACACCAACAAAAGTTAAACCAATGTCAGCATCTCTTGATAGTGTCCAAGTAGTGTTTCTTGAAAGAATGTCGATTTCACCCGCGATTAATGCAGTGAATCTTTCTTTAGCACTTAACGGAGTATATTTAACTTTGTCTGCGTCACCTAAAACGGCAGCAGCAACAGCTCTACAAACATCAACGTCTATACCAGACCAATTACCGGCCGTGTCAGCATTTGAAAATCCTGGAAGTCCTTGAGAGACACCACATTTAACAAATCCAGCTTTCTGAGTATTCTGAAGTGTTTTAGATTTTTTTGATCCAGCACCACCACCTTGTTGCTGACAAGCAATAAGAATTAATGAAGCAAAACCAATTAAAATCAAATTTTTAAAAGTTTTTAACATTTTTAGATATCCTTTGTTTTATTGTTTAATTATTTTGATCGATCAAAATATTTGCTAAGCATAGATAAATTGAAATAATGGATCAAGTCATAAGATATAATTCAATATCAACATGTAGGTTCATTGATAAATTTTTAGCTAGATGTAGGTTAATTCTTTAAAAAAACTAACTTTTATTTGCATTAAAATTTGGAGAAGTAAGCTCAAACAACCTACTTATAGTTCTCTTGTAAGGTTCAACTAAACCTTTTGAAGAAGTAAAATTTTTTTGATTAAATTGAGCGCTTACCATAATTGGAACTTTTTTTTCATACAGTATGTCAATTAGAGTAATAAATCTTTGCTGTTGATCAGAGTTGTCGTCTTCAAAGTTAGGAATGTTATCAATTGTTAAAAAATTACATTTATCTGCAATACTTATGTAATCTTCAGCTCCTAAATTAACTCCACATAAATCATTAAAATTGAATCTGGCAAAGCCTTCAAAGAAAAGATTAATTAAAAATACTCTACCCTTTATATTAATTTTCGCAGGGATATTATTTTTTCCCTTGGATAGTTGTCTAAATAGTTGGTTTATTTGAAAGGATGTTTTTTCATTTACAGGATAAAAAAATCGCTCAAGTTTAAAAGATCCTATTTTTCTATAATCTTGTTTTATAACTAATTCATGTTCAACACAAAAATTTTTTATAATATCGATAAAGGGTAAAAATTGTTCTCGCTGTAATCCATCTTTGTATAAATTTTTTATTTTTGTATTAGATGTTATTAAAATTTTTATATTTTCTCTAAAAATATTTTCAAATAATTTCCCTAGAATCATTGCGTCAACAATATTAGTTACCTGAAATTCATCTAGGTATATTAGATCCACTTTCTTTTTTAAATTATTTACAAAAGTTTCTATAGAATTTTCTCTTCCTTGAAGTTTATAATCATGTCTAAAGTCATGAAAACTAATCATGAATTCGTTAAAATGCATACGTTTTTTGGAAATCTTCAAATGATCAAAAAAAAAGTTAATCAACATTGTCTTGCCAACTCCAACATCACCATATAGATAAAAACCTAGTTTTTTTTTTGATTTAAAAAATAAATTAAAAAAATTTGGTTTTAAGACATTGTTTTGTGCGTAAAAATTAATGATCAGATCTAGCGCTTTTATCTGTTCATCATTCTGCTGGAGCTTGTTGTTAGAGCAATATTTTATAAAATTGTTTTTCAAGTAGCTTTTTATAATTGTTAATAATTTATAATGAAAATTAACTAATTATATATTAGTTTGAAAAAATAGGATAGTTTATTGAAATTGTTATGGACGAAGTAACTACATCAACAAATAAATCAAAAAAAGACGAGACAATCGTCGAAGAATTGTTTCAGGAAAATAAACAAAACCCTGAAAAAATAGATGTGTCAATATTCGATGAAACATTAAAAGAAATTGATCAAATTCTTAACAGTTTAAAACAAAAATCAGAAGTGGGTAAAGACCAAATTGAAATACTTGATGCATTGCCTGAAATTAAAACTGCAATATCAAAAATTAACATAGCAAGAAATGAACTTACAAAAGAAGAAAACAATCTTATAAAAGATAGTAATTTATTAAAAAGAATTGAAGTCCTTGAAAAAAAATTTACTTATATAAACGAGGTAACTTCATTATCTCAAGATTTAAAAAATGAGTCTATTATTGAAACACAAGAACACAAAATCGATCAAAACCTTCTGTCGATTGAGGAACTAAACTTTTTTAAGGAAAATGCTGAAAAAAAAATAAAAAATTCTTTTGGATTCTATAGCTACCTAATTTTAATTACTGTTATTTTCCTTGCAATTTATGGAGCTTTAACTTTTTCAAAAGATCTAATTATTTTAAAATATCCAGTCACAGAACTATACATAAATTATTTGTATGAAATAACTGAAATAATTAAAATTACAATTCTTAGTTTTTTCTAAATTTACATGAAATCAAATTTTTTAAAATAATTTTTTTAAATTTATTAATATTTTTTACTTTTCTATCTCCCGAAAAATTAAATAAAAATGTAAAAAATCTTATAGAAATCTTTCACCAAAACCAGGTTTCTATCACAAAACTAAAGAACGTAAATGGAGAAGATAAAAGTGTTGAAAATATAGACTTCATTTTTTTAAATCCAAAAAATATAACTTAAATTAAATTAAATTAAATTTTCTTCTATTTTTGGTGCGCCCTCGTGGATTCGAACCACGGACCCTCGGTTTAGAAAACCGATGCTCTATCCAACTGAGCTAAGGGCGCTCTTTAAGACAATTTAATATAATTTTAAGGATAGAAAAAATTAAAATTAATTAAGATATTAGTTTCTATTAGAAACAAACTATATGATCAATGTTAATAGGTCTTTTAATGCCAAATTTTTCATCGACTTCATGCTGATGAATGTGATGTGAGTGTACAAATACTGGGATCATTAAATTATTTGGAGTTTTAAGTGTATAAATAAAATTAGTTCCTCTAAACTGCCTATCTACTACTTCTAACTTTAAGTTACTTCCATCGTCATGCTCTAAATCCTCAGGTTGTATTAGCAATTTAACATTGGATCCTTTTGGATAGTGTTTAATAAAATTACCTTTGATTGTACCAAGATCAATGCTTTCTAAACTATTTTCTCCCGTAACTCTTGCTGGGATTAAAGTTCCTCTATTTAAAAAATTTACAACTTCTATTGAGTTGGGAAAATGATAAACATTATACGGGTCATCGTACTGTTTAAGTTGACCATCTAAAATAATTCCACACTTAGTTCCTAAATAAAAAGCTTCGTAAGAGTCATGAGTAACAATTATAGTTGTAATCTTATGTTCTGTTAATACTTGTTTTAATTTTACTTGTATCTCTTCTTTAAAGTTTTGATCAACATTAGATAAAGGTTCATCTAACAATAACAAGTCTGGATTTGATAATAATGATCTTGCCAATGAAGCTCTTTGAGCTTCTCCAGAGCTTATTTGATGGGGGAATTTATTTACAACATTCTCTAAATGTAAAAATTTGATTACATCTTCAATATTTAAATTTTTTTTTTTATTCTTGTTTCTTTCAGCTCCAAATTTAATGTTTTTAACAACATTATAATGCGGAAACAAAGAATTATCTTGAAATGCTAAAGAAATATTTCTATTTTCGGGTTCTACGTGTGTATCCTTAGAAGATATAACTTTATTGTTTAAAATAATTTTTCCAGAATCAATTCTCTCTAAACCTGCAATAGTTCTTAATATTGTAGTTTTGCCTATTCCAGAAGGGCCTAATAAGCAAATAATGTCACCTTTATTTTCAATGTGAAGTGAAACATTATTTACTTTATTTTTAGCACTAGCCGTGAATGTAACGTTATCAATTTCTAAAAAGTTTTTATTCATAATTTTAATCTTTAAGAATGAACCTAGATGTAATCAAAATAAAGAAACTTGCAATAATAATAAGGAATAAAGACGGTGCAGCAGCTGCTTCGAGTAAATCTTGAGATGCAAAAATGTAAGCGGTGGTTGCGAATGTTTCAAAATTGAAAGGTCTCATTATCAATGTTATAGGTAGTTCTTTTATAACTTCAATAGTAATCAAAATTCCTATCAATAACATTGAATTTTTCAAATAAGGAATGTGAATATTTGTAAAAGTTTTAAATTTTGAATACCCTAAAAGATAAGCACTTTCGTCAATTGAATAGTTAATCTTTAGGTAGCCCGACTTAAGACCATTACTTGCTAAAGAGTAAAATCTAATGAAATAGACTAATATTAGACCTAACACAGAGCCAATAAAAATTGATTTAATGGTTTTAAATCCAAAAAAACTAATGACGTTATTATCAAACCAAGAAATAAAAGTGATAAAAGCTACAGCTAAAATTATTCCAGGTATGGCATATCCTGAAATAGAAAAAGTGGTTAATATGCTCAATAGTTTGCTTCTGGTTACTCTATTTCCATAATTAGAAATAAAACTTAAAGAAATTAATAAAATACTTGATAAAAAAACTAATAACATTGTGTTTGAAAAAAGTTTTATTAAATTTAGATCTGTTAAATGTTTTGGGAAACTAATAGTCCAATAAAGCATTTGTAAGACAGGAAATAAAAAACTAACAAAAAATACTAATGAGCAAAAAATGAAAGCTAAAAATGATTTTCGACCGGTAAGATTTATAGGCATTTTTTTTTTAAAGCCACTTTTAGTAGGTGTGTGGTATTGAGCCTTTTTTCTAGAAAAATTTTCTAAAATAAACAAACCAAGAATAAAAATTAATAGATAGAAGGACAGTCTATTCGCAAGAGCAAGATCATCAAATGAAATCCACGCGTTATAAATTGCTGTAGTTAATGTTGAGATACCAAAGAAAGACACAGAACCAAAATCAGACAAAGTCTCCATTGCTACAAGAGAAAGACCAGCAACGATAGCGGGTCTTGCAGAGGGTAGGATTATATTTAAAAAAGATTTTTTTTTTGAAAATCCTAAATTTTTACCAAGTTCAATTAGGTTTTGCGATTGATAATGAAAGGATGCCCTTGTTAAGACGTAGACATATCCAAATAATGAAAATGAAATCGACAGAATGGCTCCAATCATGCCATCAAATTTAGGTATATATGAATTGTATCTAGCTTCACCAAATATATTTTTTAAAATTGAAAAAGCTGTACCATAATTTTCAAAAAAAGCAGTTAATGAATAGGCATAAATATATGCTGGTACAGCAAACGATAGAATTAAAGCCCATTTAAAAAAATTAACTCCTGGAAAACTATAGAAAGATACTAAATATGCGCAAGATACGCCAATAACAAAAGTTAATATTAAGACACCAACTAAAAGAATTAAAGAGTTAAAAATATATTCGTATAAAAAAGTATTTTTTAAAATTATTGAGTAGTTTCCTGTGGTGTCAAAAAAACTGCTAAAAACTGTTAGTATGGGTACTGCTACAATTAGAGATATTAAAAAAGAACTTATATACCAAATATTAATTTTTTTTAAAAACATTTTATATAGTGCCCATAACACATTTAACGGGGTAATTCATTAAAAGTAATTATGGGCACACTTGGGAAAAAATTAATTTACTTTTTTCCATTTATCAATATTGATTTTTTTACACACCGATGAAGAACTAGAGTTTATTAATTCTGGAAAGAATAAACTAAATTCATCAGTTGAATTATTTATATCAACACCAAATAAATCTTTTCTCATCTCTCTTACTAAAAAATAAATAGAAGAGTATCTTTTTATTTCCATTTTGCAGCTAACATTACTTCTAATGCATCAGCTTGTTTTTTTCCGTAAGAGACTACTTTAGTTTTTAGATCTTGTTTAAAACTAAGACCCATTGCTTGAACCAACTCATGTGGTTCCACACCATCAATAATTGGATATTCAAAAGTATTATTAACTATATGTTCTTGTGCCTCTTTAGTTAATAAAAACTCAAGTAATTTTATAGCATTGGCTTTATTTGGAGCTGTTTTTATAACTCCACCTCCACTAATGTTCATGTGAGTTCCTCTTCCATCTTGATTTGGAAAGAAAGGTAAAACTTTTTTTGCTGCTGCTTTTTGTTCTTCACCTTTACTGCCGGATAGCATCAATGCGTAATAGTAAGTATTAGCTACTGCTAAATCTGCCTCACCTGCTGCAACTGCTAAAATTTGAGCTCTGTCATTTCCTTTAGAGTCTCTAGCCATATTTGACACAATGCCTTTAGCCCATTTTGCTGTAGCTTTTTTTCCGTTATTTTGAACTAATGAAGCAACAAGAGATTGGTTATAAACGTTATTTGATTTTCTAATTACAACTCTACCTTTCCATTTTGGATCTGCAAGATCTTCATATCTCAGTCCATTAAGATCATTTGCATTAACTCTTTCAGGAGAATAATAAATAATTCTTGCTCTTTTGGCTATACCCGTCCAATTGTTAGATCTTAAATTAGATGGAACTGCTGCTTTTATTTTTGAAGACATAGAATTTTGGAACATGCCCGCTGCATCAAATGCACCTAGTCTTCCCGCGTCTGCAGTAATATATAAATCAGCTTTAGAATCAACTCCCTCTTCACTTATTCTTTTTTGAAGCGCTTTGTCTTTTCCTGAAACAACATTGACTTTAATTCCTGTTTTAGCAGTAAATTTTTGATAAAGTTGAATATCTGAATCGTAATGTCTTGCGCTAAAAACATTAACTTCATTTGCAAACAAAGAGGTAATGCTAAAAGTTAAAGCGATAGCCAGTAATACTATTTTTTTCATTTTGTCCTTTTTTAAGTTATTTTACTATTAGTAATGATTATTATTCCTAATGATAATGATTATCAATCGCACATATTGACACACCTTTATAGGGTCATTTAATTCGTATCCAGGTATTAGTTAGAAAATTAAAAGGGTGCTGCCAGGAAGAGAATTTAAAAAATAAACTATATTATCAAATTATTATTTATTTTTTTGAAATGTTAGCTTCAGATGACAATATTAATGGTGATATTTTTGCGGTGATATTAGTTTTAGATAAAGTTTTATTTAATTGACTGAGAGATAGCAGAAGTTCTTGTTTATTGTTTTCGTGAACTACTATCTGATTTTTGGCAATCGTTAGCCTTTTTTTGGTTTCATTGTTTTCAATAATTAAATTTTCATAGTTTTGTTTAAAGAAACTCGAGTTTCTATCAACTTTTGTTGTATAATTTTTTAGATCAATAAAAATTTTCTTATGTTTTTCAACGCGATTATAAATTACCCTAAGTAGTTCCTTTACATTGTTTATGAATATTTTATCAATTTCTAAAACTTCATATTTTTTTTCTTTCAATAACAATAAAGTTTTGTCTTGTTCTAAGTCAATTATTTGAAGTAGAAATTTTTCTTCATTTCTTTTAAATGTTTCTATTTTCTTATTTAAAATACCAATTGTTGAATCTTGTATTCTTAAGGATGTGATTACGTCATCTTTAATATTTTTTTCTTTTTTAAAATTAATATCATTTTTTTCTATATTAACTAATTGTTCTTTTTTAATTTTTACAGTAGAAATTTCTGCATTACTAGAATGTTCTTTCTTGGTTTGGAAATTTTCTAATTTATTTTCTAAATCTTTAATTTTTAAATGAAGATTAAAAATAATTTTGAGGGTGTTTTTTTTAATTTTTTTAGAAAATTTTGTATAAAGATTTTTAATAATTTCAGATTGTATATCTTCTAACGTTTTGTCGTAGTTTTTGGTTTTAGATATAAAATTTTTTGGGTGAATTAAATTGAGTTGGAGTGTACTCGATGACAATTTTTTTTTATACGCCTCAGCATCTTCAATAAGTTTTTTTACATCTGGAGAAATTTTAAAATCCTGATTGAGCTTAGGGATTTTAATTTGCGCATTAACTAAATCAATATTTTTTTTTTTAGGTTTTAAATTAATTTCATTAATCGCATTAAGAATACTGTTAACGTCATCTATGTTGTGCATATTTAAATAATAGTTAATGAATAATTTGTTGCAACAAAATAATAATTTACCTGTTAGTTATTTTTTCCCATCTAATACAAGACTTTACAATTGTATTTAAATTATTGTATTTTGGACTCCAATTAATTATCTTTTTTAATTTTTTATTGTTTGCAATAATCATTGCAAGATCGCCAGGTCTTTTTTTTTGATAGGATATATTTAAATTTTTTTTTGTTTGTTTTTTAAATTCATCGACTACCTCTTTTACTGATGTGCCATTATTATAGCCACAATTTATGATCGTGGATATGTTAGCTTTAGAGATTTTTTTTAATATTTTAAAGTGTACTTCTGCTAAATCTGAAACATGAATATAATCTCTAATGGCTGTCCCGTCGGGAGTGTTATAATCATTTCCGTAAATTTTAATCATGGGTTTTTTTTTCATTAATGTCTCAGAAATATTTTTAAAAAGTGAGTCTGTTTTTGATATTAGACCTATTTTACCTGATGGACTAGCTCCACACACATTAAAATATCTAAGTATCGCGTAATTAATTCCTATTTTTTTACAATTTGAAATAATTAATTTTTCTGCTTTAATTTTTGTTTTTCCATAAACGCTCTTTGGCTTGATTTTAGATTCCTCATTAACAATTTTTTGTTTATCTTGATAAACTGCCGCTGTAGAAGAAAAAATAAAATTTTTAACAAATGTATTTTTACAAGCCAATAAAACACTTTTTGTTCCAAGTACATTATTTTTATAGTAAAACTTAGGTTGTTTTTCTCCTAAACCGATTATTAAACTTCCCGCTAAATGTATAACAGAATCAATTTTAAATTTAATAAGTATTTTTTTTATTTCATTACTATCAAGAATATTAAAGTTGTAAAATTTTGAGTTTTTATTTATTAATTTTTTAAAACCAGTAGACAAATTATCAACAATAAATATATTTTTATTTTTTTTAATTAAAATTTCAGATATATGTGATCCTATATAACCAGCGCCGCCTGTAATTAAAATATTTTTCATTTAATAAGATGGTTAATTAATTCAACTATTTTTTTAATTAATTTAGTTTTCTGAATATTAGTATCTAGTATTAACACATTTTTTTGTTTTGTGAAAAATTTTTTGTAAAATTTAATTTGTCGTTTTAATTCGTTATCCGGTAACTCAAGTTTTCTTAATTTTATTGTTTTTATTGGTGGATTTAAAAAAATCCATAAATCAGGTTTGGGAAAAAAGTGTAAAATAAATTTTGTTAAATTCTGGGAAAGACCATGTTTATAACGTAATGGATCTATAAGAATATCATGTGCATATCGGTCAAAAAAAAATAGGTTTTTTTGCTTACTTTGGTAAAAAAAAACTTTGTAAGAAATTAACCATGATAAAAGTCTTAGTAGACTTAAAATAAAAAAACTTTTTTTTTGAAAATGTGGTGTTTTAACTACAGTTCTTCTGTCTTGAAATAGAATATATGGTTTTAAATGTAAATATTTTGAGTTATTAAATTTTTTTTGTAAATGCTTTGCAAGCGTTGTTTTACCAGAGCCATCCACACCCATTAGTGAAATTATTATATTTTTTTTTAACTTATTCATAAATATAAAATAAATTTTAAACTATTTGTATTTATCTAGATCGATAATTTTATCAAAATATTTTAAAGAAGTGTCACTATGTGAAATCATTATGAGAGTGATATCTTTACCAAGTTTTGAAATAGAATCCATTACAAGTTTTTCTGTTTCGATGTCTAAAGCATTTGTTGGTTCGTCTAAAATTATTACTTTTGCATCTCTGTATAGAGCTCGAGCAATACCCATTCTTTGTCTTTGACCACCTGAAAGTCTAACTCCTCTTTCGCCTACTTTTTCCTCGTACTTATTCGGTAAAGTTTCAATAAATGCGTCTATTTGAGCGGCTATAGCTGAACTTTTTGCTTTTTTCAAATCAATAGAATCAATATTAAGCGCAATTGCGATATTTTCTAATACAGTTGCGTCATTCAAAAATACTGTTTGTGGGACAATGGCAATATTTTTCTGCCAGTTTTGTAAGTTGTCTGAATTAATTCGTACATCATCAACAGAAATACTTCCTTCTGAGGGATTAAACAGACCAGAAATAATATTAGCTAATGTTGTTTTTCCAGAACCTGTCTTACCTTTTATGGCGACTTTATCGCCTTTCATTATGTTAAAATTAAATTTACTTAAGATGTTTGGTAGGTTTTTATCATATTTAAATGAGATATTTTCTAGCCTTATTTTTTGTTCAAATTTTAATTTAACGTATTCTTGATTTTTTATTTTATTATTTTTCTCTCTGTCTAATATATCTAAAAAACTATTGCAGATAGGTGTCGCACCTTTAAAATTTATTGACAAACTGTATATGCTGTTGATTAAAGGTAAGCATTTCTGCGTGCCAAATGCTAAAATTGCTAAATAAGAGATGTTTATTTCAATTGACCTGTCGTTAATATCAGAAAAATAAATTACAAAAACAACAAATGTAATAACAAATGTTTCAAGATAAACTCTAGGAGTTTGTGAAATTGTCCTAAGAGCAGCACTATTCGAAGCAGTTTCTTCGGATAGCTTACTCAGAGTTTTTAAGAAAAACATTCTTAAATTATAAATAATTATTTCAGGTAGGTATCCAACAGTATTTTGAAATATATCAATAATAAAATTTTGATTTACATTTACAATTTTTCCTTTTTTTAATACTGCTGATGATTTAATTTTAAAAATAATAAAAAAGAATAAAATCATTGAGATTAATATTAATGGCGTATAGAAAGGCTCATTTAAAATAAGGACAGTTACTATAGCTAAAGAAACTAAAATTGAATTAATAATATTTATTGAAGAAAATATTATTGTAGTAAATGATCCGGTTTTTTGGGAAAGATTACTCATGATTTCATTGGAACCATGCTTGAAGAAATAACTAAAATCTTGTTTTATTAAAAATTGAAATATTTTTATTCTAAAATCACTAGTTATATTATCTGTTAAACTATTCGAGGTCTTAACGTAAGCCAACTTAATAAGACTACTGATCAAAACGACAAAAATAAAACTAATGGAAACTATTCCTAAAACATCTTTCTGATTTGTTAAGTTTAAAAAATTAAAAATATTTTTAAGCAGATTGTTAAACATATAATTATCTGGATTAACAAAAAAACTTATAAACGGTATTAACATTGCTATAGAAATTGACTCGGCCAAAGAGCTCAATACAGATAAAAATAAAACAATTTTAATATCTTTCTTCCTTCTATTATCAAGATAAAAATTTATTCTTTTTAGAATGCTTAATGAATATTCTTTGTTATTTTCTATTTCTGTGCTCACAAATTTTTGTAATTTAGATTATTTTGACTTTTACTAATAAAATGAGGCAAAAAAATAGCTTTATTAATTTTGTGTTAAGCCAAACAACAAAATAACTTTAGTCACTTACTCCTTTGCTTCTGTAGGAATTGTAGCCGGTCTAGCTGCGACAGTCACTATTTTTTTTGATAAAGTTAACTCTCTGATAATGATGTATAAACCTGCTCCTACAATTAAAATATTGCCTAAATAATTATTTATAGTTGGTATATCGCTAAATACAAAATAGCCTAGTACTGCACCTGCAAAGATCTGGATGTACTGAGTCGGAGCAAATAATGAAGATGGTAAATGCCTAGCAGAATTTATAATAAAAATTAAAGCTATTCCTCTTAAAATTCCACTAGTAAAATTAACAATAAAATCATTTAAACTCATTGGTACAAAATTAGTTATTAAAAAAACTCCTGAAAAAATTAATAAAAAAATTTTTCCATAAATTAAAAATGAATAAACATTTTCAGTTTGCCCATATTTTCTAACAATTAACCAGCTAATAGAAACTAATAGTGGTGCTAAAAAAGTTAAATAAATATATTTATTTAAAGGTTCGTTAAATGGGTCTAAGGAAATTACGACACCTAAAAAACCAACGATGATCGCTGTGTATCTTCTCCAACCTACTTTTTCTCCTAAAAACAAATTTGCACCAATTGTCAGCATTAAAGGCGCTGTAAAAGCTACACTGTACATCACAACAAGTGATAAGTGACGTAAGCTAGTTATAAAAGCAAGCATTGCTAAAAACATCAATGCAGATCTAAAAAAGTGTATTTTTAAATTCACTTTTTTTAACTTTACCCAGCCATTTCTCGATTGAATAAAAAGAATTATTGGTAATAAAGCCGCAACTGAGTTTACAAAAATTATTTGTGATACATGATAAGAACCTATTAATTTTTTATTCAAAGTATCAAATAGTACAAAAAGTATGTAACCTAATACTGCTAGTGAGAAATCTATTAAATAGATTCTCTTTGTGACTGATTTCATTATATAAGATTTACTAAATCTCTTTTCTTTCCTTTGAATGTCGGTGTCTGATATTTAAAAGTATACTTTTTCGGAAGACATCTTTGTTTAGCTTTTTCCCAAATAGATAGCCATTGTTTAAAATTATAAATTTTGATATTTTTTTTATTTTTACTTCTCACACAAAAATTAGGAAGCAGGTCACGACCAGATGGTTGTCCAGATTTATGATATCTTAGATCCATGCTAATTCTAAAGTTATTTGAAATGTTTGGTAATGAGCAGTGTACAGTATGTTTGCTAAGTAAAACAATATCACCAGGGTTTGCCTCTAAAGCTACAGTTTTTAATGTATTCAACAGCTCACTATTTCTAATATGTGCCTGTCCTTTGGAATCAGAGTCATGATTAAATAAACCTTTTTTCTGTAAGCCTGGAACTGTAATCATGCATCCATTTTTTTTAGTAGTTTTAGTAAATGGAATCCAACATGTGATTAAATCCGTGTATTTTTGTCCTCTTTGACTTAGAACACCAGCATCTTGATGCCAAGGCGTTCTTCCACTTAAACCATCATATAAAATTTTTTTTTTTAAAAATTTTTCAGGTTGCTTAATTCTGGAATTTTGTACAGGGTTTGAATTTATTTCTGATCCAATTAATTTTTCGATTAT
>Ga0209711_10003409_pt1 | contig 13468 bp, 6 predicted proteins | sample ArcticOcean_MG_C_7_FD_187441 | JGI IMG/M metagenome (GOLD analysis project Ga0209711, IMG submission 187441) | Marine microbial communities from western Arctic Ocean - ArcticOcean_MG_CB11_88 (SPAdes) (version 2) | ecosystem: Environmental > Aquatic > Marine > Oceanic | place: Arctic Ocean... | reverse complement strand
AGGATGTTCTGGTTGTAGATGGTAGGGGCTAGGCTAATTCCATCGAGGGTATCAGGTATTTGAATACCAGCTAAGTCGCAGAGGGTGGGGAAGAGATCAGTCAATTCGGCGGGCATTTCGGTTTTTTGAGCTCTAGCGCCTGGGTGGGCGATAATGAGAGGCACACGGGTGGCCTGTTCGTAGTTGGTATGTTTGCACCAAAGGCCGTGGTCGCCGAGGTGCCAGCCGTGATCGCCCCAAAGCACGATGATGGTATTTTCGGTTAGGCCACCTTCATCGAGTTGATCAAGGATCTTGCCGACTTGAGCATCGATGTAGGCAACACAAGCATAGTAACCATGTATGAGGCTACGTTGGGTGCTTGGATCAAGGGGTCCGCTAGCAGGTATGCCGTTATAGGATCGAAGCTCTGAGGAATTATGGCTGGCGTAAGTGGGGGCGCCGAGAGGTGCTTCTCGGTAGGACGCTAATTGAATACTTTTTGGATCGAATAGATCCCAGTATCGCTTAGGGGCAACAAAGGGAAGATGCGGTTTTTTAAAACCGACTGCGAGGAAGAAGGGTTTCTTTTTCTTGGCTAACTTGGCGAGGCTTTTGACGGCGTGAGCTCCGATGGCGCCATCGTCGTAAGCATCATCCGGCACATCTAGTGCTTCAACTGCAGGCCATGCGTTATTGGCAAAGAGTTTTTTATTAACGACATTCCAGCTGGCGCTTTTATCTTCTGCGGCAAGGGTCTTGCTTTTCGAATTGTGGTAATGGCCGATGGGCTTGCCAGTTTTTTCATTATACTTGAGGTGCCATGTTTGCGTATAAGGTTCGCTCCAAGAGCGTGAATCAGATCCTTTGTCGACGCTGCGAGGATCGAATATCTTACCGACTCCAGCGGTGTGATAACCGTTGTTTTTAAAGTGTTGCGTTAGGGTGATGATCTCTGGGTGGATGGCGCGTATTTTTGTTTTGAGATCCCAGATTTGGGTGAAGTCAGGATACTTGCCAGTCATGACACTGGCACGTGAAGGGCCGCAGACGGCCTGCTGGCAATGGGCATTCAAGAAAGTGGTGCCTCGCGCCGCAATACGATCCATGGCAGGCGTAGGGACAGCGTTACTGTAAGCCCCAATGGTTGGTTTCAGGTCATCGATCGCGATAAAGAGGATGTTAGGCTTTTCCGCTACCAATAAAGAAGCTACGAAGGTGAGGCTCGTGAGGCAAAGACTTATGGTGGGGAATCTTTTCATTAGAGTCCCGTGCGGAAGATGAAGCCAAGGTCGTCCAAGTAAATGTCACCCGTGATCGGCGCTTGGGATTGTATTTGGAAACGGAGTCCGTAGAGCTTCGCCATAGCATCGAGTTCTTCGGGCTTGGTTACTTTAACAGTGAAGGGTTTCCATTCCCCTATGATATTTGATAATTTTATAGATCCGATTGGCATCCAGTGGTTGGCGTCACTTTGTAGGATGATATTAATTCGCGCTTTGGGGTCAGCGCATTTTAGATTGTGAGCGGCTCGTAGTTGGCCTGTTACTCCGTTGGCATTTGCGAAGGAGAGTTTCTCACGTGGTAATGGTTCAAAGTGGAATAGCAGGTCGGCATCACGTTTTGGGGTTTCCCCATTTAGTCGAGCGGCTGCGACATACTGATTCGGTTTGATAGAAGATTCAGAGCCGAGCTCAAAAGTGCTTTTTGCCTGCCAATCAGAAATCGGGTTGTCGAAGGTCCAGTTTGTATAGGCACGCTCCTCAATTGCCACGAGTTCAATGCTGCGACTAGTGCTGTGTTTACCTGAGCGTGCGTGGATTGTAATCTTTCCTGCGGCTTTTGGGGTGACGGTGAAGTCTCCGACGGCATTATCAAGTTCAATTGAAGCCTGGCTAAGTATCGCAGGCCCATCGATGCTGAGTTGAATTGTATCGATTGATTGAAGGTAGGGTAGTTGAGCTTCGGGGTCGCTGGCAATGACCCAAGCTTCGATTGCACGATCAGCCGGCACTCGGTCTGGTAGGCTGAGTTGGAGTGATAGTTTGGCTGCCGAGCTTGTGGGTGTTTGGCTGCTAGTATTTTGCTTTGTCCATGGTAGTTCGAGCACATTTATACTGAATTTAGGCAAAGTAACTTTGGGGCTATGATTGAAGGTGATTTTTTTAACTGAGGGGGGACGACTCCAGAGTGGCTTACGGGCGTGGACATCCCAGAAATATTCGGCACTCGAATAGGTATGCAGTTGCCCTTCAACTCCACTGGCTCCGTTGGTTTGAACTGCGACTGTGGCTTCTTCGGTCTCCGAAGTATTGATCAGCATAATTTTTAGACCCGTATCTGAACGAGTAACAAAACTCTTTACTGATTCCATGCCAGAGAGGTCACTTTTTAGCATCTCGCTGCCCATTAAATTACTCCACATCCAGAGTGCCCAGTATTGACTCTTGGGCAGTACAGACATGTTGCCTTCATCAATATAGAACGCACTGTGACCGCCTCCCTCAGTGTAGGTAGTCAGGTCCCATTGATTAGCAAAATCGACGCCCTCTTCGAACATGACTCCAATCCATAGTGCCGACCAGAGTGCACTGATTAGTTCGGCGGTGTCGCGGTCTTCATTGACCTTAATATTCCACTCGCTAATTCCGATTTCAATCTCATCGATACGATGGGGCTGGTATTTGCTGATCCAGCCATTTACGCGTTTGATCGCTTTGCGGAGATCTGAAACCGCAGCAAATTTATCTTCGCTCGCACGCGTATTTACTCCGACGGGGTAAGCATGTATACTAAGGAAATCGACAGCGTCGCCTCCATCCCGAATCAGTTCTTCGACGAAGCTAAGTGACAAGTCGGAGCAAGCGGGACCGCCGAGGTGTATGTCGGGATCGATTGCGTGCATTGCCTTTGCGAATTCGATAAAGCGATGCGCGTAGATTGTGCCGTCCATGGAGGAGCCGTCGGGAAGCCGATGCCCTAATTCCCAGTCGCCATTGAGCTCGTTCCCGACTTCCCAGTAGCGCACGTCATAGTCTTGTGTTTGGTTGGCCCATTTGACCCATTCGGCAGCGACTGCCGGCGTTCCAGAGCCGACGTTGACAGTTACCATAGCCTTGGTGCCTAGATTATTAATCCACTCGTGTTGGGTCTTCACATCCAGATCGCCATGATAATCGGATAGGTGACCTTCCTCGCCATGTAGTCGGAATCCTTTCTTATATTCGGAGTAGTCGACCTCCCAGCTGCCATCGGCTTGTTGCTTGGATAGGTCAAAGTTTTCAATACCATGGTCATTATTGCCGATACGAACCCCGTTACCGTTCCAATAATATTCGTTCGACCATGAGCCACCCGGTATACGAATGGATCCAGGATACCAGTCGCGAATTGCTTGTTGAAAGTTTACATTCTCTATAATAGGGAGGCGACTCCACAGTGACAGATTCGTGCCAGTGAGTCGATGTGGGTCGGCTGTTTGAACAACCCGGTCTAGTTCAATGCTGAGAGTGGCATCTACTGAATCTGCTGCGGCGAGGCAGTAGGTATGTAGGAGAACAATGACGGACAAGACCGATTTAATGAAATGAGGTAAGTCAAAAGACATAGCAGGGAAAGCGTAGTTCTAGAGTAGGGGATATTTGTTGCAGGTAAATGTAATATGTCATTTATACTTAAACATAATATAATGAAAATGTTAACTTCTAAGGCTCTTTAAGTCGTTAATTGTTTAAATCTGCTGCGATTCTTTAGTTACTTATTTGCCAATATTAGTTTGGGCGCTTTCTCATTAAAAGATCTTATTATATAATGTTTGAATGCCCTTGCAGCGAATGTGTCCAAAATGAGACTTAATATATGATTACCCCAATTGCCCAAAATAATGTGACTGCTGCAGCTGACCGTGTTCCTTTTGCTAAGAAACTCGCTTACGCTATAGGTGGTCCTGTCGATATTCTCTCGGTCTGGGTTTTGGTGAGTATTGCCTACCCCTTATTCAATATGGAGCTGCAGATGCGCCCACTTTATGTGGCGATCATATTAATGTCTCTTCGCCTTTGGGATGGTGTCATCGATCCGCTTATGGGTTGGATTTCGGATAATGCGCGTACGCGCTGGGGGCGTCGCCGCCCATTTATTTTTGTAGGAGCAATACTTTCGGCGATTACTTATCCCTTGATATTTTGGTTTCCAGTCGGACTTACGCCTGAACAAAATATGCTTTGGGTGATTGGCTTTGGCATTCTCTTCTACACCTGCTTCACGGTCTGGGCGATGCCGTATCAGAGCATGCTCATGGAGATGACTCCTGACTATAATGAGCGCACCCGTGTGACAGAAGTACGCGGCTACTTTCAAACCTTGGCAGGCTTGGTGAATGGCTGGATCTGGTGGATTACATTGCGGCCACTCTTTATGGTTGTAGAGCCTAGCGCGGGGGAATTGGTAGCCAGCACAGCCAACGGTATGCGGTATATTAGTCTGTGCATTTCAGCAGTCATACTGGTGGGAGGCATCGTCCCCGCTATATTTGTTAAGGAACGTTACTATGAAAAACTGGTTGCTAAAAAAACGTCAGTAAAACTTTTGGATAGTCTACGAGAAACCTTATCTAATCGCGCCTTTGTGATACTGTGTATGTTCACACTATGCTTTTTATTGGGGACTGCAATATTTGATAGTTATGGCCGCTATGTAGGTACCTATTATGTTTTGGGTGGCGACTGGGATCTTGGTGCCATTTTCGCTGGTTGGGGCACGCTGGTATACACGGGATTTAGTCTCATGTTTATTCCTATTTTCAGGCGCCTTTCTGAGCGAATTGGTAAGAACAAATGTTTAGCGATGGCAATCAGTATTGTCCTAGTATCGGCCTCGACAACTTGGTGGACTTTCGACCCAAACTACCCATGGCTTATGATGATTAATACCGCCTTAATTGGAGTAGGGTATGCGGGCCTCTGGCTGATGTTACCATCAATGCAAATTGATGTAGTCGACATGGATGAATTAAAGACTGGCGAGCGTCGCGAGGGTAGTTTTGCTTCGATTTTTTCGTTATTTTTGAAATGTGGTTTTTGCGGTGGTTTCTTAATATCCGGGCCTTTGCTTGAACTGACAGGATTCGATGCCACGCTCGAAGGAGCGCAGCCCGATTCAGTCTATCAGAACATGCGTGTCGGATATATTATGATTCCAGTGTGTTCTTTAATCATGGCGCTTGCATTACTAAAGATTTTCCCGATCAACCAAGCGAAGGCGGCTGAGATTCGCAAGGCTTTGGAGGCACGGCGTGGGGAGGTTTAAACGCAAGTCTTTGCGGATGTATTTTAAAGCGAAACAGTGGGGTGGTGAATTGAACGTCTGGAATTTGAGCGACGATGATTCATGGGTGCAGAATAAACATCTCGATGGATGTATCTTTGGTTATGATAACGTCCCGAAACCAGCCTACTATGCTCTGCGGAAGGTGCTCCTGGGAATGAAGTGAGCCCACCGTTCAGCTAGAAGGGTTTTCATGCTGGCTGGGCTTAATGCGATATTTGCGGGGACATCTGTGAAACCCGGCGTAGGGTGCCACTGAGATTAGAGGCATGACTACATCCGTGGTAAGCTCCTGTGAGCAGGTATTCTGTTGGACATCTTGGATGAAGTTGGAGACTGCTAGCGTGCTCGATACTGCGTGATTTCAAGATTCACTGAGCCAAAAGGAACGACCTTGCTACTTGCGTTAAAACAGCGGGAAGTTCTACATTTACTGAAGTTTTCCGTACCCTTTATGATTTTTTACCCTACTCTCTCTACTCGTTTCATTATGTCTGTCCGTGCACTTTTACTGCTTGCATGCCTATCGACATCGCTAACTGGGGCAAATTTATTACACCATTGGACGTTTGATGAAGGTTCTGGTAGCTCGGTGGCTGATTCAGCTGGTTCGGCGGATATGTCAATTAATGGGTCATCAAATAGCTGGACAAATGGAAAAGCCGGTGGAGCTTTTATTTTTGATGGCGGTAATTACGCCAGAACTCCAACGAATGATTCAGTCACGAATCCTTCGGCTTCTGTAGCGATTGCTGGTTGGTTTAAAACCTCTAATAATGTCGCGGCTGTTAGTACTTTATTTCAGATCGAGAACAAATATGGAATGCAGATTAGCAGCGGTGGAAAATTACAATTGTCCTTTGATAGAATTGGAAGCGTAGGAGGTGCACCGCAGTGGGGTGATCCTATTGACGATGGTTTATGGCATCACTTTGTCGCGCAAAATAACGGCACAACAACACAGCTTTATATTGATGGAGTCTCAGTTGGTAGTAGAGCTGAGACTTTGTCATCGCTTGCGAACCAATCGAGGGCTTCCGTTATTGGAGCAAGACTTAACAATTCGTTACCTTTTGAGGGTACCGTTGACGATATTCGTTATTACGATGCAGTTTTGACGCAATCTGAAATAAGTGCTCTCTCGCAGATTTCTAATGTGCCACCAATCGCTCAAGCTGATTCATATACCGTGGCAATGAACACTCAGTTAGTCGTGGGCTCCCCCGGGGTTTTATCGAACGATTCAGAGACAGATGGCGATGAGGCGACTGCGGTGCTTGTTGCCAATGTCGCATCAGGCAATTTGAACCTGAGTGCAGACGGCAGCTTTATTTATGATCCTCCAACGGGATTTTTTGGACCAATCTCATTCACCTATCAAGCGGTGGACATACATGGTGCCTCAAATACGGTCGCTGTCCAACTGACGGTGGTTTCAAGCCTGAGCTCTGAAGAGGTGAATCAAATAGAAAGCGATCTCGGGATTACCCTTAGTGCGCAAGAGATTCTGGATTTATCGCTAATCGTGAAGCCTCAATCGCTACCACAGTGGCGCAGCGATGCTAACTTGAGGATCGAGGAAAATCGCAAAGCAGATCTGACTGTTTCCGTGGTCGATAGTCTAGGCTCACCGATTTCTGGTGCGATGGTGAATGTAGTGATGCAGAAGAATGCTTTTAAATTCGGTGGTGTGGCCACAGTGATGGATCTGACTAATGCGCGTGGTGATTTCACGGGAGACTTAGATGTCGCAGGTTGGCAGCAAATTTTTAAATCTATGTTCAATTCAGTGGGCTTTAATAATGCCTTTAAGCCAAAAATTACTGGTCAGCATCAATACATTCCCAATTTCATGAATTGGGCGGCAGCAAATGATATAGATGTGCGTGGACATTTGTTAATCTGGCCTGGAACTGGATCCATTGGAGATCTAGGTGATCCTACGGGTTCGGGAGTGACATATGGGAACCATCTCTCCAACGAGTGGACTTCTAATTTTGCTTCTTACGATGTTCGCGGTGCTGTTGATACCTATGGGGCCAGTAATCGAGATGCCGCCGCAAAAGCCGCATTAGAGTCAGTTGTTGATGCTGAGATTACTGAGTGGGCGAGTCAGTGGAATGTCTATGAATGGGACGTCGTTAACGAAACCCTCAATAATAATTTACTTCAGGAGATACTAGGTTACGACCAAATGGCTGAGTGGTTTAATATTGCTGAAGCAAATAAGGTGAATCCAGAGGCCGATTTATTCATCAATGAATTCCAGATTGTATCCGCTCAGTTTGAGCCAAATGACAACGTTTATGAGGCACGCCGTGATACCTATTTCGAGCGCATCGACAGGGTCATCGCTGACAATGGGCCGATAACTGGTATTGGCTTCCAGAGCCGCTTCAAATATGGCCATATCCCACCTGAGACTGTCTACGCACGCTTGGAGGAATATGGAGCGCGTTACCCAAACCTCAAATTGGCTGGCACAGAGTTTGAGATTAAAGACCAGTATGATGACAATACCGGCAACGTAGTTTTAGCGTATGGCGAAACGCTGCGTGCACAGATGACTGAGGAGATTCTAACGACCTATTACAGCCATCCTAATGTGACTGGAATGAGTGCGTGGGATTTTATGAACCCTGAAGTTGATGCGGCGGATCCCACCACTGCTCGTGCACTTTGCTACTACGATGGCACTGTGAAATTAAATGGTTTGGTGTGGTATTACCTTCACAGAATTCGCTACAATACCGACGTCACCAATATGACACCAGCAAATGGCGAAGTTTCACTGAGTGGCTTTAAGGGCGATTATGCGATTTCCGTGACTTACGAAGGAAATAATTACCCCGCTACATACGAGCTACTGGCAGATGGATCAATGCAAGTGCAACTATCGGATGTGACCGTTTCTCCGACTGTGGCGACGATTGAGCACTGGCCGTTCGACGATGTCTCGAATACTCAGCTTGCAGACACCTTGAATGTGAGCGGCTCAGTTCAGTTTCCCAATGCCAGCCCTTCAATCATGACGGATGGTTCGGGTCTTTTGGTCGTTTCACAGGATGCGTCGATTACATCCGGTGGGAATTTCTTGGGAAGTAATGGGATCACGATCGGTGGGCGCTCAAAAGGTGTCTATGAGTTGGAGCTGATTATTGCTTCGGTGGAGCTGACTGGCGGCGATGCGAACGGTGCCAATGTCGGCATTGGCTTTAAGGATTCAGGTCAGGGGAGTGACTTGTTCCGTATTCGCCTGAACAAAACTGGTAATGGCTTAACGGTTGATACATTCTTCGATTCAATCTACACGGTGTTTCATACTTTCGACAGTGTCTATACTCTGAATGATCCTCTGAAGCTTAGAGCTGTCATCGATCTAGATTCCAATACGTCAGATATATACATGGCTTTAGGAGCAGGAGCGGAATCGTTACTGGGCCAAATCGCTATACCATTAGGTGCAATTTGGGATCAGATATCATTTTCGGCGGTCAACAACAGTGTTGATTGGGGGCCGGATGATGTGATTAAAATCGATTCTATGGTCATCCGTAAGCTGCAATTAGATAACTATGGGCTTTGGGAAACTCGTACGAATTGGTCGAATGAAACACTCACCAATGAAGCCGATGATCCCGACGGCGATGGCATCTATAATCTGATGGAATATGCACTCGGCGGCGACCCCATGTTGGATGATAGTGTGTCTATTCTACCTAAGGTAAGCTTACTAACTGGTAACCCGCACCTCGAGTTTACACTGGGAGTAGATTCTGTGGATCTTCAGTATTCTATTCAACACTCCGAGGATCTTATTGATTGGACGTCACTTCCTGGCACTACAGTTAACGGTCAGATAGGGGACGTCGTTCAAATACCACTTTTTGATACCTTATACAAGATGCTCTTTAGTCGACTACGGGTTAGCAGTAATTGATGCTTTCAGTGATGGTTGGTATCATGGCGAGAGACCAATCTGCTAAGCCCCAATCTAATCTTCTACAACCGTCTCTCCTTTTTTATATTTCAGGCGATAGGTGCGGGGTGAAATGCCAGTGTCGCGACGGAATGCGCAGCTAAGATTCGAGCTGTTACTGTAGCCACAATCGAATGCAATACTTTCAATTTTATCCAATGTCTCAGTGAGTAAGCGTTTGGCTTGATCAAGGCGCACACGCCTTAACTCACTGGCGGGTGTGCGGCCTAGATGTCTCTCAAATGCTTTTTCTAGTCCACGTTTGGATAGGCCGGTGAATTCAATTATATCCTCTATTGTGATGGACTCACTGAAATGTTTCTTGATGTAGCGCAATGCGGTGGCCACGGCTGGGTGTTCGACGGCTAATATATCTGTACTTTGCCGGCTAACAATTCCATTTGATTCGACCAATATCGGAGGAACTTTGCTGTTGATCTCTTCCTTCATTAGGAGGTCCAATTGACGAGCTGCTTGATAGCCAACTTCAGTCAAGCGAGTTCGCACGCTTGAAAGTGGCACTGGTGAGCTCTCGCAAATGAGTTCTGTATTATCGACGCCCAGTATGGCGATTTCCTCCGGAACGTGGATACCAGCGCGTAGGCACATTTCGATTAAACTTGCACCTAGATTATCTTGGCCAGCAAAGACAGCTAGTGGACGAGGAAGTCGGTTCACTTGATCAATCGTGTCTGATTGGTGGGTTTCCCAGTCACATATATTTTCGCTTGGTGATTGTTTGATTACAAATATATTTCCTTCGGGGACACCTTCCCTCAGGAGTTGTTTTTTAAAAGCTTCGTGGCGAAGTGAATTGACTGGTATGTCTTTCCATTCGTAAAAGGCAAAAAACTTATAACCTCGGGAGATGAAGTGTTCAGCGGCTAATTTACAGATCGCATCATTGTCGACGCGTACGCGTGGCACTTGTCGTGGCATGTCAAGATAGCTAATATCAACGACTGGCATGTTAAGTGCATCGATATAGTCCGCCGTTTCTGGACCATAGCAGGTAATGGCACCATCACCAGGCCAACCGTGTGGTACGAAATTCCCTGAGGCTAAGAAAGGTGAAATATGCCAATTCTGTTCGCGTGCATAGTTATAGATCCCGCGCACAATCCTTTCATCATACCAATCGAGCGCGATGATGATTGAGCGCTGACGTGATTTTTTAACCTCAATTCCTGAGGGTTTATTTGATCTTTCAGTCGATCGCTTTAAGGGCATAATGTTACTTATAGGGCGTATTTACATAATATCGAGCGATTCTTTAAATGAGAATATGCCTTGTAATGCTGAATTTGTGAATCATTTTTAATAGATGCTTATTAGTTTTAGACTCCTCATCTCCTCTTTTTTTTATCAGCTGCTCACAATTTACGGTTTCTGTATTTGTGTGAGTCTTTCGGCATCTGATATTGAGCGCCCAAATGTTTTGATCCTCTCAATCGACGATCTTCGTCCTGAGCTAGGTTGTTACGGTGCATCTCACATGGTGACCCCGCATATCGATGCCCTGGCTCAATCGTCTGCATTATTTAAGGGTGCCTACGTGCAACAGGCGGTCTGCTTACCATCACGTATCAGTCTCTTTACGGGGATGCGTCCCGACTCGACTGGCGTGCATGATCTAACCACGAAATTCCGTCAGACGATTCCAGATGCCATCACGATACCGCAGCATTTTGGTTCGCAAGGTTATGAAACAATTGGCATGGGCAAGGTCTATCACGACGAACAGTTGAAGGAATGGTCGCAGTGGATCGATACGCATAATTTGGCAGGAGTGAATTTCTACCAAGCTCCAGCAACCATCGCGCGCATAGAAGTTTTGAAAAATGAAGCTAGAGTAAAAGGGCTCAAGGGGAAGTCATTGCGACAATATGTAAAAGGCCCTGCCTATGAGTCTTTTGATGCGCCAGACAATGCTTATCTTGATGGTGCGATGACGGATCTTGCGATTAATGCCCTACAGCAATCCAGGGATGTACCATTCTTCATGGTCGTTGGCTTTAAGAAGCCACACCTTCCATTTGTGGCACCTAAAAAGTATTGGGACCTTTACGATTACGAACGTATCACGCTGCCCGACAACTATTTCCCTCCTACTGGTGCGCCTAGCATCGCGCAAATGGCATGGGGGGAGTTGCGAGCTTATGCAGGGATACCAGGTGAGGGGCCTGTCAGTGATGAGGTAGGACGGAAATTAACACACGGATACTACGCATCGGTTAGTTTCATTGACGCTCAAGTTGGCCGCCTGATGGCGACGCTCGATAAGGCAGGTCTAACGGAAAATACGATCGTTGTGCTTTGGGGTGACCATGGTTGGAAACTAGGTGAGCATGCCATGTGGTGTAAACATACGAACTACGAGATTGATGCGCATGTGCCGTTTTTGATTAAAGCACCAGGTAAAGAGTTCCAGTCTGGTTCGACTGATGCCTTGGTTGAATTGCTGGATCTCTATCCGACGCTATGCGATTTGGCTCAATTACCCACACCCGCGCAATGCGAAGGCTCCAGTTTGCTGTCACTTTTACGAGATCCGTCTGCTGAATGGAATGAATTAGCATATACACAGTATCCCCGGAGGGGTAGGATAATGGGTTATTCTGTAAAATCACCCAGTGGTCGCTACACCGAATGGATCAAAAGAGACACCGGAAAAGTGGTCGACCGCGAATATTACGATCATCAGTTAGACCCAAGTGAGAACCTTAACCGTGTGGGTGAAGCAGACTATGCGGGTGTGATCGATTCGCTCTCTAAAGCCATCGCTGAGGAGCGTAAGCGTTGCGAAAAATAAGAAGTAAATTATATGAAGTCTAACGATGAATTTATCTGGGGTGTTGCTACTGCCGCCCACCAAATTGAAGGTGCCTGGCTAGAGGGAGGCAAAGGTCTGAACATCTGGGATGCCTATTCGCATACTCCAGGGAAGATAACCAATGGAGATACTTCGGCAATCGCCTGCGATCATTACCATCGTTACGAAGAGGACATTGACCTGATTGCTGATCTCGGTGCGGGTGGTTATCGCTTTTCGATCAGTTGGGCGCGTATCATCCCAGACGGTAAAGGTGTTGTGAATCAGGAAGGGATTGATTTTTACAACCGTCTAATTGATGGTTTGATCGCCAAGGGGGTGACTCCATTTGTGACTTTGTATCACTGGGACTTGCCTTTGGCACTGCAGATGGAGGATGATGGTTGGTTGAGTTACAGCACAGCTGAAGCCTTTGCTAAGTTTGCAGAGGTTTGCTTTGAGGCATTTGGTGACCGCGTCGAACATTGGATGACCTTCAATGAGAACTGGTGCACCGCTGTTTTAGGCAATGGTACAGGTCTATTCGCTCCAGGTCGTATTTCAAAAACGGAACCGTATGTGGTCGGGCACAACCTGTTGCTTGCCCACGGATTGGCGGTCCGATCGTTTCGTAAGGGAAAATATGATGGACAGATTGGTATCGCCAATAATTGTGATTTCCGCGAGCCTTTGACAGATTCGGATGAGGATCGTGCTGCTGCCCAAGAGAGTTTGGAATTTTTCTATGGCTGGCTCACTGACCCAGTGGTTTTCGGCGAGTATCCTGCAATCATGCGTGAGCGTTTAGGGGATCGTTTGCCGGAGTTTACGCCTGAGCAAAAAGAATTACTCAAGGGCTCAGCCGACTTCCTAGGTTTAAATCACTATACGACGCATTATGCGTCTCGTTCGACGGAGGTTGAGAACGCTGTAGATTCGGAAGATGGCAATGGCGGTATGAGCGAAGACCAGAACTTGGTGCTAAGTTTAGACCCTGAGTGGCAGGTCACTAGCATGGGCTGGTTCGTAGTGCCTTGGGGCTTACGGAAGATGCTAAACTGGATTCACCAACGCTACAACGGCTTGCCGATTTACGTAACTGAAAATGGCACTGCCTTGGCAAACAACGACGTCGAGACCGCGATCGATGACACTGAGCGATCAGATTTCATCAAAAGCTACACGGATGCCATGAATCAAGCGATCGAAGAGGACGGTGTTAATGTCCGCGGTTACTTTTGTTGGACGCTAATGGATAATTTTGAATGGTGCCGCGGCTACGATATGCGCTTTGGTCTTATATTTTGTGATTTTGAGACGCTGGAGCGGACGCCCAAGGCATCATACTATGCTTACCGTGAGATAATTCAAAA
>Ga0209711_10003407_pt1 | contig 13474 bp, 10 predicted proteins | sample ArcticOcean_MG_C_7_FD_187441 | JGI IMG/M metagenome (GOLD analysis project Ga0209711, IMG submission 187441) | Marine microbial communities from western Arctic Ocean - ArcticOcean_MG_CB11_88 (SPAdes) (version 2) | ecosystem: Environmental > Aquatic > Marine > Oceanic | place: Arctic Ocean... | reverse complement strand
TCTCGCTCACCAGCAGAGCATCACCGCTAGGTACAATCACGAGATCTTCTGGGTTAGAAAATCCGCAGTGAACGTTTATATTCGATGCCATGACACACGCGGCTGAATCAACCGCGTCAACATTTGCCAATGCCGCAGTTTCGGTGGTCGCCTTGTCAGGGGTTTCAGTACAGCTGGAAATAGCAAAAAGTAGAATAAGGAAGAGCGGATAACATCGTTGCATAGTATTTTTCTTATTGATTGGTATTAATTGAAGTTTGCCTATCTGCGCGCGGGTTTGCCACAACCAAAGCAATGAATTGAATAATTAACATTGTTGTACTGTTGCCGTTCTCTTGCGCGCTAATCTATTGTAAGAAAATTTAAGCATTACGGTCTAACAGGGTCTTTACACTGTAATATGAAGCTTTAAATTGTAAGAAATAAGAATGTCTGAGAGTTGGTCGCGCCTAGATGTCGTAATGTTGGTGCTGGCAATAAGCTTTCCTGTTTGGGCATGTGCTTCGCATTTTTATGATGAGAAGCAAACGCATGTGGCTGGTCATCAGGTACTACAGAATGTCCGCGCCATTGCGGTCTCGACCAATGCCTATCACGATGTGACCGATCGTTGGTCGCCGGTTTCTGCCAAGGGTCAGCCTAAAGTACGGATTTCCCCAATCCCTTTGATGAACATACGACTGAGTATCAGAATCTGGATAAGGCGCTGTTCGCTAGAGAAAATAATCAGGGTATGGTGCTGCAGTTGGTGAGCTACGATGGCAGCGAGCACCAGCGTCAACGCGCTGTACTGCGTCAGTTGCAGAATGAATTAAATAATGGTGTGTTAGCTAAACTCGACGATCATCTTTTTGTTCTGGCCCTGTGGGGTTTAGGCAATGAGGGATAAAAAAGAGACGCTGCAAAATATTGATTTTGACAATCTGATTTTAGAGTCCGCACAAGATGCTGATCTGGAATATGTCGCATCAGGAGAAACCCTATCGAAACAAAGTATTGTTGCTAAGCCGTTGATCTTAATCATCTGTATGGCATCGCTCCTACTAGGCGTGCTGATCAGTATAGACTCAATGCATACAACCGAACGCGTTGGTAGTCGAGGCGCAGAAGTGCAGCTGGGTGTGGCGCTTTATCACCTTGCTCATTGTGTCGAAACCTATAAACATCGTACCGGCCATCTACCTGATTATCCGGAGCCGCAGTGGCAAGAGTCTGGCGAGGTTGAATATCGCGTCACCACAGTCAAAGCAGTCATTCGAGTCTACGGCCGAAGTTTCTTTGCGAAACTCGAGCATTACGCGAATCTTCGCAAGGCAATTAAAAGCAGCAATCCCGGCTAATCTTCACCTAATAGTTGATCAATTGCAGGTTTGTCGAGGGTCTCCGTTTTAAGAAGTTCTGCCACAAGCACTTCCAATTGCTCTTTGTAGGTCGTCAAAGCACTGATCGCTTGTAATTCAGCCAGGCCGACAATACGTCGAACTTCTTCATCTATTTCACGGGCTGTTGCCTCGCTGAAATCCTTTTCTTGAGTAAGCTCATAGCCAAGAAAAGGGTGTTCAGCGCCGGTCCTAAAATGTACCGGGCCAAGCACTTCGCTCATTCCCCACTGGGTTATCATCATTTTGGCCAATCGTGTGACCTGCTCTAGATCATTGGCCGCACCAGAGCTGACATCGCCAAGGATAATTTTTTCCGCGCAACGTCCCCCCAACATCACGGCCAATCGGGTCTCGACATAAGCCTGAGCGTAGTTGTGCCGATCTTCTTCGGGTAACTGCTCGGTTGTGCCTAGCGCCATACCGCGTGGAATAATAGACACCTGACGTAGTGGGTCAGCATGAGGTAGTTTAAGTGCCAGAATGGCGTGACCACTTTCATGTACGGCTGTGCGTTTTCGTTCGGTGGGGTTGAGCAAGTCTTTGCGTTCGCTACCCATCATGACTTTATCGTGGGCTTGATTAAAATGTATGCGAGTAACGCTGGTTGAATTATCCCGGGCGGCGAATAAAGCGGCCTCGTTAACTAGGTTTGCTAAGTCGGCGCCGGAAAACCCGACGGTCATTCTGGCGACCTCCGTCAGATCAACATCTTCAGATAGGGGTACTTTTCGCGAATGAACCTTCAGAATATCGACCCGGGCAGTTTGCTGTAGCAATTCCAACATGACTTTTCGATCGAATCGACCCGGTCGTAACAAAGCAGGGTCAAGTACGTCGGGGCGGTTTGTTGCGGCGAGCACGACTACCGCCTCGTGACCTGAAAAGCCGTCCATTTCTGCGAGTATCTGGTTTAATGTTTGTTCGCGCTCATCATTGCCGCCACCCAGCCCTGTGCCTCGTACTCGACCGACCGAGTCGATTTCATCGATAAAGATCAAGGCAGGCGCTCGCTTTCTCGCTTCCTTAAACATGTCACGTACGCGTGAGGCGCCGACGCCGACATACATTTCAATAAACTCAGAGCCGCTAATGCTGAAAAATGGCACCTTAGCTTCAAAGGCTGTTGCCTTGGAGAGAAGCGTTTTGCCTGTGCCGGGCGGGCCCATCAACAAAATGCCTCTGGGCATCTTGGCGCCGACGGAGCGAAATTTTTCTGGCTGCTTTAGAGAATCGATAATTTCCTGTAAGTCTTGCTTTGCGCCTTCGACTCCAGCGACATCATCGTAGCCGAGTTGGTTGTCAGATCCTTCGAACAAGCGAGCGTTCGATTTAGAAAAACTAAAAAGACCACCTCGACCGCCCCCCATGCGGTTTTGCAGCATTCGACTGGAATAAATAAAAAACGCCATAATCAGCAGCCAAGGTAGTACCCCGAGTAACACTTGCAACCACTTTGGGTCTGCCTGAGACAGTGCTACTGCGGTGATTTTGTTATTCTCCAACAACGGTAATAGGTCGGCGTCAGGTATCGCCGGGATGATCGTTTTGAAGCTGTTCGTCTTACCTGCGTCTGTACCTAGATATTTGCCGTGAATTTCATCGAGTTTAAAGGTGACAGACTCTACCTTCTTTTCCGCAATCTCCTGTTCGAATTGGGAATAGGGGATCAATATAGACTTGGTCTGATTTAGATCTATGAAAATGCAATACACGAAGAAAGCCCAAGCAATCCACATCAAAGTATGACCATCGAAGGGATGCGGCTTTTTTTTTGCTTCGGTTGTAGAGGTTCTTGTTCGTCTGCCATAACGCCTCTTATCGTTGCTCACTGATATAGGCTTAAGGAACGTGGTATAGAAAATCCATTGTTTTAGGATCATTTGTTGCCACAATGATTGATCGTGCCACGACTCTGACCAACCCTTTTTCTGTTCTGTTAGCAGCTATTAGCGCTACAAGCTCAATGGTTAAACGACAGATGGGTTGTCTGCATCTAATGAGATTGGTGGCGACACACGACAAAACGAGCTGTAAAAATATGTCTCAAACGCTAACAACATTATTGTGCTGGTAGGTAACCTTACAAGGATGTTACATTTTGTCTAGCAGATTAGGTTTACTGTTGTTAGCTAAGCATCAGATCGATGTTCTTTAACGGCTGATTTTTTTGCGACATGGTTATCGCGACACGGTTATTGCAGCATAGTTATTGCGGCGTAGTTATTGCAGCATAGTTATCGCGATATGGTTGCTTGCAGCAAATTGGCTACTTTAGATGTGATTTTAAGTTTGTTACTCTTAGGTGCTGTCTTTTGTCGCAGGGTGGGTGTTGCGCGGCCTATGTTGAAGTCAAAGAATGCGACTGTATTTAATCGAAGCGAAATTGTACGCTTTGGAGATGACGGCTATTCTGATACCTTTAATCAACTCGGATAACAGTAAAACCAACGCCAAAAACAATGATCCGTCTTGAATACGTCTAATGTATCCACTGAGGGCCTCAAAAAACTCCAGTCAGACTATCGGTTGCAACTTCTGGCTAAGCTTGAGTCGATTAATCACGACTGGTTTTTGATTTGCTCTAAGGGCTGGGACGGCACGATCGCCCGGTACATTCACAGCGCTTGCCATCATATTGCAGGCTCAGGCGAAGTATTTGGTTTTTCATTGTCGTCTCGTTACGCCCGTAACATTGAGTCGCAGTTAAACCAGATATTTGATGTTAGTTATTCTCCGGATGCCAGCGCTATCAAAATGCTGGGTGCTGTTATCGAAGAACTAGTGGCACACGCGCTGACTGAAGATGCCCCGGCGGATAGTACGGATCATCTTCAAGGTGCGACGCTGCTTGCGGATAATGCCAAAACCTTGAAGCGTAGCGGTGGTCTTCACTCTGAGCCTTTGACCAAGTTACCAATTTATGTGGTTGAAGATGATGTCGTACTGGCCGACCAGATTGTATTGGAATTTGTCTTGTTGGGCTACGATGCGACAGCGTTTAACAGTCTCGCAGAATTCGATACTCAACTACGGGACTCGAAGTTCGCACCTGCTGTTGTTGTAATGGATATTATGTTCCCCGAAGCCGTTAACGGCGGAATTGATTTGATTAATAAGCTTAAAGAGGATCGAATTCTGTCGGCGCCGGTGGTTTTTATCTCGGCAGGCGACTCTTTCGTAACTAGACTTGCTGTCGTGCGGGCCGGCGGCAAGGCATTCTTTGTCAAGCCCATTGATCAGAACTCGTTGATTGAAAAAGTCGAGTCTCTGGTAGGTAAGGTCGACCCAGACCCTTTGCGGGTGCTTGTGATCGATGATGATTTGATTGCTGCGAGTTTAGTTTGTGTGGTTTTGGAAGAGGCGGGGTTAGTTGCTCGGGCTCTAGATAAACCCGTTGAGGTGATCGAGCATGTGCTCGATTTTCACCCTGATCTCGTGATACTGGATATGCACATGCCAGAAGTTAATGGTATGGAAGTCGCGCAGGTGTTGCGCCAACATGAAACGGGTGGCGAAATGCCGCTGTTATTTCTATCGGCTGAAGCTGACCCGGTTAAAAGAGCTGCTGCGCTTAATGTAGGCGTTGACGATTTTCTGATCAAACCTGTTAACCACGATTACCTCATATCCGCCGTTGAAAACAGGGCGCGTCGCGCGCGGGAAATGGGCGCGAAAATCACTCGTGACAGTTTGACGCACCTACTGGTGCATGGTGAGATCACAAATCAATTGATTGATATGCTGTCCAGCGCGCAAAGATATTCTAAAGACTTGTGCTATGTAATTCTTGATTTAGACAATTTTAAAAAGATCAACGACAGTTACGGACATTTGACGGGCGATAAAGTCATTAAGAGTTTGGCAGGTATGCTGCGCCGTAGTTTCAGGCGAAGTGATGTTATTGGACGTTATGGTGGCGAAGAGTTTGTTGTGATCATGCAGGATACTGCAGTTGAGGCTGCTATTATCGTTATGAACAGGGTGCGTGCAGAGTTTGCCAATTTTCCGCATTTTTCCGATGATGATGGGAGCGAGTTCTTTACGACGTTCAGTGCAGGTATGAGTGGTTTTCCGCAGTTCAGGACGGTTGAAGATATACAAGCTCATGCTGACAGAGCACTTTATAGCGCTAAGAACGCCGGCCGAAATAAAGTGTTTGTCGCCTGACGATATCAAGTTGTCGCAGCAATACCTAGCGATGAATTTTGCGTATGCTCATCATTGAAAAATTTTAAGCTTCAATGTGCCACTTGGTAATCTAGGTAGTATGCCTTGAAATCATCGAAGGCGAGGGGTTTACTGAAATAATATCCTTGCAGCAACTCGCAAGAAATGTTTTTAAGTCCATTGACCTGCTCTTGTGTTTCGACGCCTTCCGCCGTCACATACAAATCAAGCGAGTGTGCTAGAGCAATGATAGCGCGCACTATTGCTGTATCTTCATCATTTGCGGGAAACCCCCGTAAAAAAGATTGGTCGATTTTGAGTTCAGAGATTGGGGATTTTTTCAGATAACTCAGCGACGAATAGCCTGTACCAAAATCATCGATAGAAACGCTGACGCCAATATCCCTGATGGCCTCCAGAACTTGAAGGCCGCGTTCGAGATCCTCCATAACGAGACTCTCAGTGATTTCAATAATCAGTTTGTTTGGCGCAAGACCGCTGTTTTGAAGCGCGTCCTTGATAATAGCTACGATCTTTGTGTCCGAAATTTGCAAGCCCGAAACATTGACGGAGACGACGCAATCGATACCCGATTTTTCTAATTCTTTGTTTTGCAGGCGGGCTTTTTTGTAGCCTTTTAGGGCTGTCACTTTTTCTGCGGCAAGAGTCGTCAAATTCACTATCTCGCAGACGGCGGCATGGGGAGATATCACGAACATATTACTTAGTTGATTCAATGTGGTCTGAATAACCTATCCGGGTAAGCTCCCGCCTAAATAGAGCAGGCTATCTTATGTGCTAGGTTTTCTGTAACAATTGACTCAATTAATGATTTTCGTTCCATGTACTGACACCCGAGCGAACCGGTCGATTTTCCAGCCGATCTTGTTCGTCAATCGTGTCAGTCAATGGAATAAAGCCAGTAACAGATAAGTACGTAATATTCGGAATGAAAAGCATGAATACGAGCGCAAACGCCTATCGGCCCTTTCAAATTGGGTTACTTGCCAGCGGCCTGTTCTTTGTTGGATATATAGCATTCGGCTGGCAGGGCTGGGGAACGCCAGCGGCTGTTGAGCAAGCTGTCGGGGAAGTATCTAGATGGTGTGAGCGGGTGCAGCCTGGGCTTTTTCATGAGCCCGTTAATGCACTCAGTAACATCGGATTTATGGTTGCGGGTCTATGGATGTTATGGCGTTTGGGTGGCGATGTCCGGGTTGGACGTCAGGGCCAAATGTTTGGCCTCAGTCCTGTGGCACTGCTCTATGCCGGCGCCGTCATCTGGCTTGGTCCAGGGTCGCTGCTGATGCATGGTACGCATACGAGCTGGGGTGGTTGGGCAGATAATCTGAGTATGGTGATGTATATTTTGATTCCTTGGCTAATTAATGTTGGCGCAATGGGGCGTTGGACAACCGCCCGATTACTGGGCATCTATGCGACGCTCGTTATCATTTATGGGCTTGGTCGGGCGGTCAATGGCGGGGGTCTTGGAATCAATCTCGATTTCTTCGGTTTGTCCATCGCCTTTTGGGTGATTTCAGAGGTGTTGTACCGGTTTCATTCGCAACACTTACGCTGGATATCGGGGTTGGTTGGGTTCGTAGTTGCCGGTATTTTTGGCATTACACCGTTCGAGATGTGGGACGAGCCAAGCCGTTTTTGGTGGGTAATTTTGTTCTGCTTGCCTGGACTATTAGCGCTGAAATCACCTGATGCACGACGTTATTATTGGCCTTGGTTTTTGCTCGGCATGGCGAGTTATCTGCTGGCTTTTGCGATTTGGCAAACGGGCAAGCCCGCCCATTCTTGGTGTAATCCCGACTCTCTTGTTCAAGCACATGGTATTTGGCATCTGTTATCGGCTACCGCCACGATCTTTTTCTTCGTATTTTTGCGAACAGAGCGCAAGTTAAACTAAAGTTCCTCGTTTTTTTTGGAAAGAACAGTGACTTAAGGGGAGGCAATAGCCTGCTTTAGCGACGGCCCATTTGATGTGCTCTGTCAGAATCTTGGGATTATTGGGCCGTTCTTAACAATTGATTTTAACAGCCTAGGGGTCAATAAGAGCGAAACGAAAGAGCCGTGGCGGTGAACCACCACAGCCCTGACGACGAGATCAGATATCGTGTTTCAGATCAAATCGGTCTAGTTGCATCACCTTGGTCCAGGCGTTAACGAAGTCATTCACGAATCGCTCCTGAGCGCCGTCGTAAGCATATACTTCGGCAACTGTGCGAAGCTCTGAATTAGAACCGAAAATCAGATCCACAGGTGTCGCGGTGAATTTCACATCGCCACTATTACGATTCACACCTTCATAGATGCCAGCGGTTGCAGATTTTTTCCAACTTAATGACATATCCAGCAAGTTGACGAAGAAATCGTTGTTCAACGTGCCAGGCTTATCGGTGAAAACACCGTGTGAGGCGGAACCGGTATTAGTGTCCAATACTCGCATACCACCGAGCAGCACTGTCATCTCAGGCACGGTCAAGTTGAGTTGATCCGCCTTATCGATGAGCATATCTGTGGGTGAACGATAGCTTCCGATTGGGTTAAAGTAATTTCGGAAAGCATCAGCCGTGGGCTCAAGCATTGCAAAGGATCCAATGTCTGTCTGGTCCTGACTTGCATCTCCTCGACCTGCGACGAAGGGAACGCTTACTTTTACGCCAACATCTTGCGCTGCCTTTTCTATGGCTGCGGCACCACCAAGCACGATCAGGTCAGCCAGTGAAACTTGGACGTTGCCGCGGGCTCTCGTATTAAATTCAGACCGGATCTGCTCCAGCTTCGCGAGCACTTTTGGAAGTTCAGCTGGATCGTTTACAACCCAATCTTTCTGTGGTTTAAGTGCGATGCGTGCACCATTGGCACCGCCGCGCATATCGCTTGCTCGAAAGCTTGCCGCCGAAGCCCAAGCAGTGCTAACGAGTTCGGACACGGAGAGACCGGAGTCAAGTATGGCTTTCTTGAGCTGCTTTTCATGCCGCGCGCTAATCATCTTGTAATCAGGCGTTGACACTGGATCCTGCCAAATAAGCTCGTCGTTAGGGACATCGCTACCCAGGTATCGGCTGCGTGGTCCCATGTCGCGGTGGGTCAGCTTGTACCATGCTTTAGCATAGGCCCGCTGAAACTCAGCAGGGTCGGCCAGGAATCGCTCCGCAATTTTTCTGTAGTCAGGATCATACTTCAAGGCGAGGTCAGCGGTTGTCATCACAGGCGCGTGGAATTTACCCTCAATATGTGCGTCCGGAACTGACTTCTGTACAGACTCATTGGTTGGTGTCCATTGGATTGCGCCTGCTGGACTTTGGGTCTGTTGCCAATCTAGATTGAGTAGGTTTTGCAGATATAATGTTGTCCAAACTGTTGGCGCTTGTGTCCATGCGCCTTCAAGACCGCTGGTCGATGTATCTTCGGAATGGCCTTTACCGCATTCGTTCTTCCAACCGAGTCCCTGCTGCTCAATGGCAGCAGCAGCGGGTTCTGCGCCGACACACTTGATGCCATCTTTGCTGCCATGGGCACCGTGCATTTTGCCGAAGGTGTGTCCGCCAGCAACTAACGCCAGCGTCTCTTCGTCATTCATTGCCATGCGGCCAAATGTGACCCGAATGTTATGCGCTGAAGCTAGAGCGTCAGGTTTGCCCATCGGACCTTCTGGATTAACATAAATCAGCCCCATGTGGGTCGCACCCAGAGGACGCTGTAGTTTCCCATCTTTGTTTTTTCGATCGCTCGCTAGCATCTCGACCTCAGGTCCCCAATAAACAAGGTCCGGTTCCCAGTCGTCGGTGCGTCCACCCGCGAAGCCATAGATTTCAAAGCCCATGTTTTCCATAGCAGCGGTACCCGCAAGTATCATCAGGTCGCCCCAAGAGAGACTTTGGCCATATTTCTGTTTTACTGGCCACAGTAGTCGACGTGCCTTGTCCAGGTTGCCATTGTCTGGCCAGCTGTTTAGCGGGTCAAAACGCTGTTGGCCACCATCACCGCCGCCACGGCCATCAAGTGTTCGATAAGTACCTGCACTGTGCCAAGCCATACGGATAAAAAACGGGCCGTAATTGCCATAGTCTGCCGGCCACCAGTCCTGTGATGTAGTCAGAAGTTTGTTGATGTCCGCCTTGACCGCGTCCATGTCGAGCTTCGCGAATGCTTGGGCGTAGTCAAAGTCTGCTCCAAGCGGGTTAGAGCGAGCATCGTGATTACGTAAAGGACTAAGGTCTAATTGGTCAGGCCACCAAAACTGGTTCGATCGTGGTTGGTGGGTCTTCGCATGATTCATTGTCGACGAAGCTTCCGAATCGACAGCTGTTGTGGCATCGCTCAACGCGACATGCGGGGTCAACAGCCCAGCGAGGATACTCGCTACGGCGACTATTTTTGAAATACAGGGCACGTTCTTTTTCATTTTATTCCTCGGTTTTTGGTCCCAATAGCAAGTTAAGTCGAGGCTAAACATTAGTACAATTGAATGTTTATGTCGTTACCATTGAGATTTTTAATCGAAACCCAGAGCGTCGTTGTAACGTAGCGGCATAAACCTTGTGATTCGTTCGTTGAAGACAGGGATACCCACGTTTCTATTGGCCTGCCTGCGAACTTTCTTGTCTGCAAGGGCACTTTGTTAGCGATCATAAAGGGTTTGCCGTGGTATTTATTGCCTTGATTCGCTTAAACGGCTAAGTGAATCAGTGGGTCTTAGCAAGACCGTAAGTTGACAGCGAATCCGGTCAGATTGAATCCTTGTTTCATCTTGATTGACTTCGGTAGTTAACAGCGTGGCTTGGTTGTCTTATTGTCATATTTATTGCACAGCTCAGAGGCCGACACGGCTGACAACCCAGTTTGGTTTCAGCTAGTATGATGTTCAAACTACAAGTAGATGACAAAGGGAATCAAATGACTGTTGCCAAGAGAAAAATCGGATCGTTGGAAGTTCATCCTGTCGGACTCGGCTGTATGAACCTGAGTCACGCTTATGGCCCAGCGCAGGAGCATAAACAAGCCATCAACTTTCTGCGCAAAGCAATCGATCTTGGTTATGACTTTCTTGATACTGCAACTATCTACGGGATGGGTAACAATGAAAAGCTCATCGGTGAGGCGCTGAAGGATCGGCGAAATGAATTTGTCTTGGCGAGTAAATGTGTCATGGGATTCAAAGACGGTAAGCGTCTACTTGATGCCAGACCAGAGACGATTAAGAGTGCCTGCGAGGCCAGTTTAAAAAGACTGCAAACTGACGTGATAGATCTTTACTACATGCATCGTCCTGATCCAAAAGTCCCGATCGAGGATTCGGTTGGTGCGCTTGCCGATTTAGTCGGCGAAGGTAAGATTCGCATGATCGGTTTGTCTGAAATGTCGGCAGATACACTTCGAAAGGCACATGCCGTACACCCGATTTCTGCCATGCAGTCTGAGTATTCGCTGATGACCCGAAACCCCGAAATTGCGGTGCTCGATGCATGCCGGGAACTGGGTGTTACTTTTGTGCCTTTCTCGCCGGTTGGACGAGGTTATTTAGCAGACGAGCCGCTTGATCCAAATGGTTATCATAAAACTGATCTTAGGCGCACTTTTCCTCGCTTCACTGACCCGTATTTCTCAGCTAATTTGACTCTGCTTGATAAGGCTCGACAATATGCTGCTGACCTAGGTTGTACCATTGCACAGCTCGCTTTGGCTTGGACCCTCGCGCAGGACAAAGGATCTGTACCTATCCCCGGCACGACAAATCTTCAGCATCTGCAAGACAACTTCAATGCGGCAACAATTGTTCTGCCAGCGGATGTGCTGACACGAATGAACAGTGATTTTTCGCCTGAAGCGGTAGCAGGCCCCCGATATTCAAAGCCAGCTCAGGATTCGGTAACGACGGAAAAATTTGATTTCGAAGCGGCTTAGCTTTTCAGTTTTGAAGCAACGGTTTGAGTTAACCTTTTGACTCAACGAGATCAGCGTTAAGTGGCGGCGCAAAATATTCCGGCGAGTTGTTAAGTCGGATGTAAATAAATTGTGTCGTCATCTTTAATCTTTAAGTTTAGAGAGGGCACTTTACTTTTCTTCAAAAGTAGAAACATATAATGCTTCTACTTTGTCTCTCGCCCATTGGGTTTTGCGAAGAAATTTTAAGCTAGATTTTATTGATGGATCGTTTTCAAAACAATTGATATTGATTCTCTCTGCTAAGCCATCCCAACCATAGTGCTCAAATAGCTTGGTTAGTACTTTCTCTAGCGTCATGCCGTGCAATGGATTGCTAGGTTGTTCATTACTCATGTGGGATATCTCATTATTCTCCGAGGCAGAACGCATTGGTCGTTACGATAACTATTAGGCGCCTCGGACCGTCTTGGCACATCAATTACCGTAACGACGGGAAATTTCACGTCAAAGAAATTTAGCTTTCTATTGGTTTCGGTTTCAATTACTGCGCTTTTTCAAGCGACAGCGCCAAAGCTTCTGTATATGTGATTATCACAGACTCGCCGAGTCGTAATGCTCTTAGGTTATCTAAATTTTGTACTACGATACTGCCAGTGTTGCCACGCGGTCCAAGCAAATTTACCGATTGTGTTGGCAGATCAAGACCAATGATAACCGCCACAATCTGAAAGGCTCTTAGTATGCCGCCCGCTGGGGTTGCACCATCTGGAGTGATTCCGCCACCAATAATTTCAACAAAGGGGTTCAGCATCTCTAATTCGGTCGGTGCTCGAAGTTCGGCAGCGATGGAAACGTAGTAGTCCGCGATCACCTCGTCACCAACCTGAAATTCATTGAGGCGTTCGATGCGTTCATCGGCGACGAAGCTGACGACGTTGCCAAGATCACCGACGAGAGTTACTTCGCGAGTCTCATAATCGATAGCTTGCACGTTTGCGCTAACGGTCACCAATGTGGATTGTTCGCCTTTCATTGTTTCGGCAATAGCCACAAAAGAATAAGTCGCACAGACAATTGCTATGATGCTCAAATAGAGTTTTTTCATAAAATCTCCAATATTTTTAATTAAGTCCTAACGCATCGGCGGTCATTGTAAACCGGATTTTTCCCTGATGGCAAAAGTATCCTTGTCGCGGATCTGGTTCATCGCAGAGTAGCGCGCCCAACTTTTAGGTGATCGCTCATAACCTGCCGTTTATCTGTTGGCTGGCTCCAACAAAATCTGACTATATTTTTCTGCGATGAAGTCAAAGACTCAACGCACTTTTAAGTTGGTTCGCAATTCTTGGTGGCATACCAACCAAGCAGGTAGTCGCATCAGGGGTCCCTTATGTTCGAATGCACGGGCGAGGTTTTGGTCTTCGTCAATCATTTTTGCGGGGAAGAAAATCAAGCCTAGCCCCTCCCTGCAAAGTTCTAACTGTAATAGCTGGAATGAGGTGACAACTTGAAAATTAACGTCAGTTAGTTGCCAACCTTGTTGATTTAGAAGATCCGATATCGAGTTGCGACGATCGAATCCAATGATTTGGATAGAGGTGAGTTCAGAAAAATTGTTGAACGGCGGTAAGTCATCCAGATAGGCTTTTGTTACGTTCAGCCAGACTTACTCAATTTCTCGTCCTGCCATGTACACTTGTTCGATTGTTGGGGCTTACGGTCTGTTCGGTTGCAATAACCGCATTCATCTTTAGGCGTTTAGACGTTCAACAAAGCCAACCTTGGCGAGCGTTGCGTCGCAGTCATTGACTTACGAAGTTGACGTTGACGGATTCGACGCTAGAACGAACATGGCAAAATATTCACGCTTAACTGACGCAATACGTTTTAGTTGATGAGGCAGGTATAGATGACACAATTCGAGTTCCTCATGATGATTGCATCCGTGGTTGTCGCTGTGGGCATGACGGAAATCGTTGGCGGCTGGGGACGATTAGCACGTGCCGACGGTGAGATTAAAT
>Ga0209711_10003405_pt1 | contig 13475 bp, 5 predicted proteins | sample ArcticOcean_MG_C_7_FD_187441 | JGI IMG/M metagenome (GOLD analysis project Ga0209711, IMG submission 187441) | Marine microbial communities from western Arctic Ocean - ArcticOcean_MG_CB11_88 (SPAdes) (version 2) | ecosystem: Environmental > Aquatic > Marine > Oceanic | place: Arctic Ocean... | reverse complement strand
CCTGTTTTGTTAGCTATTATATCATTAAAATCTTTGTTAAGATTTAAAGACTTACTAAACTTAGTTTCTTGAGCTGTGTTTTCGTTGTCTAAAGTTTCCATTAAACTTAACACTTCTGAATTTCCAAAAGACGTAGACTTACTGAATCTTTCTGAAGGCTCTAAAATTAAGTTATTAGCTTTAGCTGTTTTCTTTAATGTATTATTAAAGTTATCATCTATAAAAGCGCCAGTGTTGTCAACTCCATACACTTCATAAACAGTTTGACCTGATTGTAGCTCTATATTATTAGGATCTATTCCGAAACCAGGACCATTAGCTACGTTAGAGTTAAAGTATCTAGCCCACACATTATCGTTTATAGTCCATCCGTCTGGAGTACTAGCTATATAATTAAATTTCTTGCCATCGATCCCAACACCACGAAGTTGCTTATCATCAACAGAAGATAAAATACCCTGCATATAGTTTTTTTCTACACCAGAAAAATTACTATTAACGGTACCAGCCGCGGCTTGTTGAAATAAAAATTTAGCAGCAATTGATGCAGGTAAAGTATGCTCTTCTACAATCTCAACACCATCTATGTTTTTAGCAATAAACTTCATAGGAGCAGCAACCCGAACAAAACCGTTTTGGTGTCCACTGGTTTTAGACAAAATACCAATTATCATCTGAGCGTTCCTAGCGTCGTCAGCTATCATTTTTTGAAAAACATTAAACATAACTTTTAAACCTCTAAGCTTTGCAGCGTTTTGATTGTCAAGACTTTGTTTTTTCCACATAGTGTCCAAAAACTTTTGCTGTATAATTCTGTTTTTTCCAGTACCCGAAGTGAAACTTTGCTTTAAAAACATAGCTTTCAAATCACTTGTTTCTTTATCTGTTAAATTGTATTTGCTACCTATAGCAACGTCTCCATTATATTGCTCTGATATTTCTTTAGCTGAATCTGTATTTTCAAACCAAAAAGATTTAGCTTTATTTATTTTACTAAACTCTCCTTTAGCAACAGCTTCGTCTACAAACTTTTGCTTGCTTTCAGATGTTTCTTTTGTTGTTTTTGTTGGATATTTTTCCGGGTTTTTTTCGGAAGCTTCTTTAAACTTTTCACTATTAGCCTTGTAATAACTAGCTTTGCCATTAGTCATAGTAGGTCCAAGAAGAGCTATAATTTCTAAAGGAAGATATTGAGGTAAAACTTTAGCAAAAAACATTTCCATTTTAGCTTTATCTACTACGCTAGCAGGGTCAAGAGGACTAAAACCTAATGCTTTATAGATAGGATTCCATGAAGATTCACCAAAATTAGCAAAGTCTGCATCTGATTTGTCTGCGGCTTCTTGAAATACATTTATACCAGATAGCTTTTCCAAAACAGATTTACTAAACATAGTAGGATTTTTACCTTCTGCTATTTGCTCAATAACTATAGGATCATAACCTATAGATTTTAAATACTTTCTAGCCGCTGTATTCGTCATAGCTCTACCAGCTAATTCCAACATACCTCTTAAGGCTTGAGAAGTATTACTTCTAACTTTAAAGTCTGGCGATTTTATATTACCTTCTATACCTAATTCTTTTTTAAAAGAATCTAAAGTAATACCTGGTTTCTTTTTGAATTGAGTATTATTACCTATTCTTTTTCCTTTAGTATAAAATCTACTCTGTATGTTTCTTGGAACTCCAGTAGGTAAGCCGCCTATAGATATTTTTGTATTTGCGTTAGATTTAGAAGTAACTGATTTAATTTCAGTATTATTTTCAGGCAATAATTTAATTAAAGCTGCGGCATTTTTATTAACAAACATTAAAGCTTTTCTAGCTTCCCCTTGTGATAGATTTTTTGCAGGATCTAATATTTTACCTGCTACTTTTTTATCACCAAAAACTAATTCTGCTATACTTTCAGCATCTAAAATCCTTAAAGTATTGTAAGTTAAGCCTTTAATATTAAGCTCTTTTAATTCAGCTATTGTGTTTTTTAGAAAAGACTCTTTTATTTGATTATTTGGGCCAAACAACTTTAAAGGGTCAGCTGTTGGCACGATATCTTTTTTAGATTCAGTAAAAGTTTCTGTAGGTTCCTGTGCTGGACTAGCCATTTCGCGCACTCTTTCGTCATCTAAACTAGTTGTTACAGCATCATCTCCTATTTGCTCTTCATAAAATTGTTGTCTTTTAGGAGTAATATTATTAGTTACATGTGTACTAAATTTAGTATTTTTAGAAAGATCATAGTTTTTTAGTATGCTTGGAAATAAACCTTGAACAAAACTAACAGCTTCTTGAGGCGCTATAGAACCAGCTTTAGCACTGTAACCTAAAGCTTTTAAAGCTAAACTAGTATATTGACGTACTAAAGATTTTTCTTTAGCTGAACTTAAAGGTGCTGCTTTAGACTCTATTGCTAGATCATTAGCAGTGTCTGTCTCTATATTAAGCAACTCTTGGGTAGACCTAGCTACAGATTTAGATTTTTTTGTAACTTGATCTTCTATGGTTATTCCTTTAGGAGTTAAATCTTCTTGAATTGACTTTGTTAAGTTTCCAGATTCAATGCTTTTATTATACTCGCGCATAAAATTATAAACATCTTTACCTGTATTAAATTTTATTTTAGCAAATCCAGCTTTACGAAGTATAGGAGTTATAATGTCTCCTAGTTTTGTAAAAATATTTTCTTCGAACTTAATTTCGTTTTTAGCTATAGCATCAGAAAAGAAAGCTAAATATTCATCAGGCGAGTTATCAAGCTCCTCTTGACCGTATAGTCTATTACCGTCTTTATCAGTAGCATTTGCTCTTAAATCAATAGCAGCATTTTGCTCTTTATTTAATTGACTTCTAAAATCTTGTATTATTTTACTAGATTCTTTGTTAGTCATTAAAGAGTTTTGAAGTATACCATGTAGTAATTCATGACTACCCACAGATACTGCTCCTGTTTCTGCAGCAACCTCTTTGTTTATATATATTTTACCGTCTTTAAAGAAGCCATCAGACTCAGAAAACTTATTTGCATCAGTGTCAAATTGCTCTGCTATATCGGCAGCTGTTAAGTCATCTATAACCTCTATTCCAAAAGCTTTACCTGCTTTTTTAGCAAACGTAGAGCTTTTTTCTATTTTGGCTTTTGAATCAGCTCTTATAATGTCAGTTAACTCATTGTCTAAAGCTTCTAATTCTTTGTTTTTTGATTCAGTAAGAGCTGGTGACTTTTCTTTTTTTAAATCATCTAACTCTATTTGTAGTTTTTTTCTTGCAGCTAATTTATCAACAGCTTGAGCTTCCTGCTCTGTTGTTAAGTCTAAGCTTTTAATGTTACTAACAGAACCTTGTACTCTTCTAAAGTTTTGCTTTATAACATCTCCTTCTGCTTTAGTAAGCTTTCCAGTTAATATTTGCTCTTCAACTCTACTATCTAGTATTTGAGAAGATTTACTTAATTTACTTATTTCAACATCAACAGCGTTTGTTTTAAAATTACCATCTTTGTCACTTTTATAAGCGTCTACTATATCTCCGTATTCGTTAGACTCTCTAATTTTTTTACCTATTTCAGCACTTTGAACTGCTTTTTGAAATTTAAAAACCTGACCACTCATAGTTAATGGAGCACTACCTAATCCAGCGAAGGCTTCAAAGCCAATTTCTTTAATGTCCATTTCTTGGCCAGCAGCTAATCTTCCAACAAACTCACCTGTACCACCACCAATAATTTCAGTTCCTCCAATAGCAGCAACACGAGTTGCTTTACCAATTCCTTTGCTAGCAAGCTTACCACCAAGACCCTTAGCAAGACCCATAGTAGCTAATTCAATACCCGCTATAGCTGCTCCTCTATTCCTAGCTCTAGTTTTTAAATCTTGTAATTTTTCAGGATTATCTAAAATTGCTTTTATTTTATCTTTTGCTCCAGGGTCATTAATGTTTCCACCAATTTCTTCCATTAACAATTCGTTAAAAGTCAAACCAGCTTCCATCATACCCATTGATGCTGACATAGCTCCAGCTATAGCACCTGGAATTGCAGCAACCCCAAAGCCCGCTAAACCAATAGCAGCACCAGCTGTTCCACCTGCTAAAGCTGCGGCTGCAACTTCTTCAGAATTTCTAATAGAACTTAACTGTGAAGATATAGAACTAAAAAGCATACTACTTAAAGTAGATGGATTATATGCGGCTCCTTTTAAAAAACCCCACCAACCTCCGCCAGCTTCTTCATATATCCTATCAAACTCTTTCATCTCAAAAGATTGAGAACTTAATCTTAATTCTTTTTTCTTACCTTCAATAAAATTAATAACATCTTGATCGTTTGCGGGATCATCTCCAATGCCAAATCCAGCTAACTCTATACCTAGATCTGTCATTTCTCCTTGCAAAGAACCTTGATTCCAAGCAGTAGATAAGTCACTAAAGAAATCTACTACATTACCAATAACTCCAACTGCTTCTACATCTTCTTCAGGTTTTTCTTCTTCAACTTTTGATAATTCCAAAGAACCATCGTCCGATGTTAAATCCATATCGGACACTTGCTCTACATCCACAGACGTGTCCTGGTCTATGGAAGTCTGCTTTCCCTCTTTTGTGTTGTTGTATTCTTTTATTACTAATGCTATGTTTTCTTCAGACTGACCTGCATCAATCATTCTTTGTACAATTTGTTCTAACTCGTTCATATTTTTTTAGTTAGTATTTGGAGATGAAAATTGTGCTATTAACTCTTTCGCATAGTTGGGATTATCTTTTTTGTTTTTAGCGGTTTTAAGCACGTAACTTATTTGATCCATAAACTTTGCATCTTCTCTTTTAGTATCTGCTCCTCCCATTTCTCTTAAGAAAAAACGTTCAATTGAAGCGTTATCATATAACTTATAAGTAACTGGCACCTCTACATCTAAAATAGTAACTTCTTTGCCTTTATCGGTTTCAACAATTTTATAAGCATCATCTCCTAAAATTCTTGCTAAAAAATCTTCAGGATCATTAACTAAATTCATTATTTCGTTGTATGCTTTTTCTCTAGTTATTTGAATTTCTGGAACTTTACCTTTTTCTACTTCCTTAACGATGCTTTCACTAGTAGTTTTAAAGTAATCTATTTCATTAGTTTCAACATTAAACTTAGGTAACCTAGACTTAACCCTGCTTAACATAGCTTCTGAAAACCTTCTAGAGTCTTCTACTGAAATACCTAATCCATCTTCGCTTCTTTTTAATGGTTGATTTTTAGAAATTTCTGGCCCAAAAATCTCCAACCATACGCTGTTAACAGTTTCATAAGGTCCATCTAAAAGGCTTTGTGCTTTTGCGGCAGCATAAGCAGATGCAGCACTGGCTACTAATGGAGTATTAGCTCCTTTGACTATAGATTGTATGCGTATACCGTTTTTACTAGTAGTTTCTACTACTTCACTTCCCGTTAAGTATTCTTTAGTATAGTTGTTTTGAGAATCAACTATAGCGATTCCATTTCCTTGTTCGTCTTCGCCACTTTTACCTTCCTTCCATTCATCTATTTCTTTGTCTAATTCAACTATAACGCCTGGATCAAAGTTATAAGCTTCCATTTGAGGTATATTAATAATTTCATCACCAAGAATACCTCCAGAAAATCTAGTATTCCAAGTCCCATCTCCATTGTCAATATATTGTTGTATAGCACCCTTGCCAAAACCAGATCTAATGCTCATTATTTTTTGATAAGTAGAATATCCTTCTTTAGTTGTAGACATACCACCTTGATTACCAACTTTATTTTCTGTATTAAGTATATCATTTAAATATGTTTCATCAGCATCAGCTCCAATTTTAATACCAGAAACTAAATTAGTATAACTAGATTGAAGCATGGCATATTCATTTAAAGCCATTTGGCTTTCTTCTTGAGTTGTAGCTGCTAAAACTTTAGCGTTTACCATGGCCATTTTATCTATAATACCTTTTCCAGCTTGAAATAAAAAAGGATTATTAACACCATTTTTAGCCATTTGTGCCGAAAACTCTGATTGGTTCTCCATTACGTACTTTGCGTTAGCACGTAGCGTCATTTGAGCTTCTTTTTGTTGTTTAGATAAATCTGCTTCTTGTTTTTCTAAATATTTTACAGTTTGTTCACCAATACCGCGTATAGCGTTAGCCCATATCTTTCCAGATTCTTTGTCAATTACAGTTATTGGATTTTCGTATGCTCCCATTCTATGATTATGTATTGTAGGTTTTATTAACTGTTCTTCCACCCATTGCGGAGCTTATACTACCAACAGCATTTATTCCAGCTGCTGTCATTGCAGATGAATCTGCTCTAGCTTGCGCAGCAACTTGTTGTTGACCTGTTATTTGAGATTGTTTTCTATTAAGTTGTTCTGTTTCTCTTCGTTCTTTTTCACCGTAAACAAATTGAGATCCAGCAACGTCAGCTTCTTGCTGTCTACCGGCTTCGCTCATCAAAGCTCCTTGAACTCTTTTAGCTTCATTCATTTTTATAGACTGCAAGTTTTGTTCACCTTGAGCTCTAAGCTGTTGATTTGCAGCTTCTTGTTTTTCTATATCAGCAGCAACACCTTTTTTACTTTCCATAGCCATTCTAGCTAACGCAGTTGCTCCACCCGCACTAGCTCCTGACGCTCTTATAGTGTCTAAAGTATTAGCTAAAGCTAAGTCAGTTTGTTCTGCCTTCATTTCTGCTGCGCCAGTTGCTACGCCTAAAGAATTAAAAGGATTATTAGCCATCGAACTTAAATCAGAAACCATAGCAGATAAATCAGTTACACCTTCGTATGGATTAACTATAGCTTGTCTATTTCTTTCTAATGCGTTTAATTCTCCAGTTAATCTTTTTTGTTTTGCTTCTGCTCTTCTAGCTTGTTTTTTTGCTGAGCTAGCTCCAAAGATAGAACTTCCTAAGCTTATAGCTAATCCAATTCCTGTGGCTATTCCTGACATAATTTATTTATTTTTTCTTTTTCATTATACTCTTCAATAGTAAAAGAATATAGATTTTTTTCTATTTCTTGTAAAGATTTAGTGTTTGTAGGGTTTTTATGAACATTTATAAACAAACAATCTTCTAAACAAATTATAAGTCTTTTTGCTCCTTTCATTGATTTTTCATAGCAAGGGGCAATATGCTCTACAACTTCTCCACCTGTGTTTACTTCTATTCTTCCTTTTAATAAAAACCAAAAATGATCAGTATGATGATATGTACTAATAACTAAACTTCCTTTTTTCATTTTCATTTTTCTCATATAAAGTTTATCTGAGAAATCATGAGTTATAGGAAAAACATCATTATCTACTAAGTCTTTACCATTGCCATAAATTTCGTCTTTATCGCTGGCTTTATCTATCATAAAGTTTTGCAAAGACTCTAATTTTTGATTAAATACACTTAATTCCATTTAATTTAATTTAATATGATGACTCAACATAGTCTGAAGACGCTGAAAACAATTCCTTCATTCCACCTAGGTCAGTTGCTAAAGCTCCACTAGGTAAAACATTATCCGTTGACATTGTTACTGTAGCAAAATAACCTTTTATACCCGTCATAGCTTTACCCCATAAAACTTCTCCAGCCGCAGGTTGACTATTATTTATAAGATTAGTCATATATTTATTTTCTTTTCTATCAAAACCCGCATGATAAATAGGAGGTATCAAAGAAGATGTGGCTAGTCCAGTGTATTCATTACCCAAACTATCGTATGATCCTTGATTATAACTATAAACTAAAGTAGTAGTATCTTGAGTATTAGAAGCACCAGCCGAAGTAATAGTAGGAACATTTACACCGGTAATGTCTGAAACAAAAGAATCAACTTGCCATCCATTACTCCCTTCATAGTTTATAGTTTTAAACACTTTAGACATACTGACTTTAGGGTTAAATATAAATGTAACACTAGAGCTGTATTGTTGTCCATAAAAATTACCTCTTAAAGGTGGAGGAGCTATTGGACTTATAGAAGTGTAATGTTTGTAAAGAGAGCCGTTTTTAGTGCTATAAAAATTATTTTTTAAACTAATAACTTGATCCGGTTCATAATCAAAAAAACTTGGAAAACCATTAACGCTATCATCAAAGCTTAAAGTTTGATAAGTAGATGATGCATCAGCTGGTTGCAAAGACAATACATATTGTTTATTGTGAATATCCCAACCTCCAACAGCTTTCCCAACACTAGAAATGTTTACATCTAAAGTGCTTAATTGATCTCTAAAGTAATCAGACATACCATAATTAGATATTTCTGTCAAACCATCATTAGAAAGCCTTAAAACAACACCTCGATCCTTGTCTGTGAAGTATTTTCTAAATCCATATATCCCAAAACTTTCTGGATTTTTACTTATACCAAAATTACCTTTATAAGGTTGTATAGCTCCAATAACTAAATTAGAAGAAGTAACAGTTCCACCCCCTTCGGCAGAATATATGGCGTCTTTGTCAATTAAAGCTCTACTTACTTTAGATTCTTGAAATATAGTTAAATTAGTGTTTTCTGCATAAAGTCTTTGAATTGAACCGTTTGCAGGGTTGACGCTTTTTATTATATCTTCTCCTACGGAAAACACGTTTGTATCGTTTACTCCTGTTCTAGAATTATATATTCCAGAATATATCATAGAATTGCTTCTAATAGAAGAATTTGGATTGCTTTCTACTAAATAAGCTTTTACTCCTAATTCTACAGTTGTATTATTATATCCTCCTCTTATTCTTGATTCTTCAATAATCCAATTTTTTGCATTTACAAGAGGTCCAAATCCAGTAGCATCAACAACTTGAGGCCACCCGCCAATTGTTGGGACAACAGCAGAAGACCGCGGCACGCCTCTGGAACCTCCCCAGGTTGGCAATGCGTCTACATCATCAGATGCTAATACTTTTCTAAGTATAAAACTATTGAAATATTTAACTTCTATTACTCCCATATTATATTATCACCTATTTTAATTAAAACTACCATAAGATGGCTGAGCTGTTCCTGCTATTTTTTTACCCGTAGCATCAAATTGAGCAATAAAAAATCTGTTAGAATCGCTGTAAACATCCCCTTGCGCTAATTCAAATGCTGTAGGGGTTGGATTGCCTAATTTAACTACATTAGAATTGTTTGTACCTTGTTTAGTACTATTTGGAACTTGATCTTGATCGTTTGGCGATACGCTTCTATAGCTATGAAAATTACCACTAACCTGTGAAGGTTCCCATTTTGTTAACAATGTGCTATCTGTGTAAAATTGAGAAACATATTTAAGTGACCACTCTCTAGCGTAAACAAAGCTAGTACCATTTGGCGGAAACACCTCATTCGCGGTAGAGTATCCAATTCCAACTTGATATTGATAAAAATAATCTGAATTTGATTCAGGATAGTAAAAATCTCCAAAATTAACATTAACTTTTAACTCTTGACGAGCCTCTTGAGCTCCATTTTCTACCCACTCAGCAACGCCACTTCCAAGTTGATTTGGAATTATTTGGTTAAGAGGATTAGCAGCGGAAGAATATGGATATTTAACTAAAAGTCTGTATTCTCCAAATTTGTTATTAAGATTAGTATAACTTTGAGATTTACCAAAAGCAAAAACATGAGAAACTACACTTCCTGGCTTTGGTCCCGTTGCATTTATACCTCCTATCCAAGGAGCCGCAGCCGTAGCCCAGTCTTCAGGTTCAGTATCATCTCTATTGTCTTTTTTAACATTTAAACCTTCTGTTGAGTTTAACAACAAACCTTTTTTAACAAAAGTATTTTGAGATGTATTACTAGGATAATTTATTCTATTTGCTTGAGTAGATCCAAATCTAATCTCTTTATTTTCTATATCTAAAGCTGTTTCCCAGATGCTGTTAGTGTTTTCTCTATATTGAAGATACGCTAACCATGAAGCTCCTATTTGCTCTGATCGAACTATTTGCGTAACTTCGTCTTCTTGATAATTAGTAGAATCTTTAAAGCCATTATAAATAAAATCTACCTTAACATAGGCGGTGCCAATTTTTAAAGAAGAATCGGTTGCGCTAGCGCCACCATCAAAGTACTTTGATTTATAGTTGCTATTTTTCCATATGTAATAGTTACTACTAGGTTTATCTTGAAATCTATCTGTTACCTTAAAAGATTCCAAGGTAGATGGTAGTGCCAAGCCATTTAACGGTAAAGTTAAGCCTATAGAAGTAACAGGATCACCAATTGGCCCTAATGCTGCTTTGGTATTCCACGAAACTGGGGCCTCTCCATCTGCAATTAATCCTTTAGCCTCACCTACACTTGCGCTTGATTCAACAAGACTATTATTACTATAATCACCCCAATATAGTCCAGCAGAATGTAAACCTATTGAAAATTCTTCATTTTCTTTAGTATAACTTCCAAAGTCTGGATTAATTTCTTCTTGACCAAAAATAACTTCAATATTTTTTTCTTCATTTAAAGAAATAGGAGAAACTCCACTAGTGTCTTTTAATACAACTATGAAACTATAGTTACCAGCAATACTACCTGTTTTTTCATAAATTTCTCCAGTTACAGGGTCTATTGTAATTGTAGGTGCTAATGGAAATTGATTTTTTATTGACCAAACTAATCCAGTTTGATTGTCTCCTGGAAGAGTATTTGGATTTGGAGCTTTAATAAAACCATTATTTCCATCAAAATCATAAAAAGGGTTTTGTAATTCACTTTCAGTTCTAGGTCCTATTACTAATTTATTCACCTCTACTCCTCCTTGCGTAAGAGGATCAATAGTAGGAGCCACGTTAGACAAAGTTAAGGTAGCAGACAAGCTTTCTATATTTGTAGGATCACCACCTTGTGTTTCTCCATTTGTAATTTTAAAAGTAAAAATAAATTCATTTTCAATAGGCTCACTGCTGAATAAAATAGTCTCCGCAACTTCAATGCGCCATGTTTGATCGCCATTAACACTGCGACCACCGTCTATAATATTGCTAAAAAATCTAGCAGCATTTTGTCCGTTTCTTGTTATTGATAAAATTGTTACAACACTTTCCCTTAGGGGTTCAATTATATTACCTTCATTAAATGTTGGAATAAAATTATTTTCTGTTATATTAGTTCCAACGCCACTTGCTTCTGTCCAATAACCATTGTCAAAATATTGAAAGCCATTAGGCGTAAAGTCTGTTCCGGCAATAGAATTTAATTCAGATATTAAGCCAGAAGTTGATGTTTCGTAGAATATATCAATTAAAGACTCAACTGGCGCGGTTTCAAATACGCCTAAAAGAATTTTATAATCAGTAGCTACTGTAGCAGCTTGTAAAGAACCTATGGGTAGAGGAGCAGTTGTAGGGCTTACAGCAGCTGTAAACTCTACATCCCCTTGAGAAACTCTAGCTACATACGGGTTTGTTTCAGTTTGATATATAGTAGCAAAATTAGGTGAAGCTGGAGGAGTAGCGGTGCTGTCAAATAAATTATTTTGTTCTGATATAGTAACAACAGATTGAGAATTAATTTGAGGATAATAAGGTATTGTATCTAATGGAGTTGTTGATCTATTAGGAGTAACTCTACCAGACAACTGAACTTCACTGCCGTATTGCTTTTGCTCTGGACCTACTTCTGTTAAGTTTCTAGGTACTTTATTTATATTATCTCCTATAAGAGTTATATGTGCTATAGTGTCTTGAGGATCTGGAACTGGATTAGGAACTGTTGGGGGAACAGATTGACCTACATTAGGATATCCATTTAGTATTCCGGGTAAATAAACATTATAATATTCTTGTTCAGTTTGCTTTACAACAACTTTATAAGAATACCAACCTAAAGGTTTATATTCATCACTATTAACATCACCATTATACAAACCAGGAAAACCTTCAGTACTTTCGTCTACAATTTTTTCATTAACTAAAATTTTTAAAGAATCTCCAGGCCAGTTATTGGCCACGTTGTCTCTTGAAGGTACAAAGGAATCTGGATCAGGCTCATATGCGTGATAAAAAGTAGAACCACCATATATAACGCCATCCTCATCTAGTCTTGTTCCTGCTGAAATATTAGATAATATTGTTGTGGATTGTCTACCATACCTGTCAGATAAAACAAATCCAACTTGATAATTTCTGTTTTGTTTTACAGTGTGCTCGGGATATTCAACTATACTAGTCGTCCAAGTTGATGGAGATTCATTAGGATTCACACTAAAACTAGATTTTGGAGTGACAGCAATGTCATAATCTATAAAAGAAGGTGGAGTATGCTTGTCTTGGAAGTTACTGTAAACAACACGATTACTTATAATTTCTTGGCCTAAAGCTTTTACTGGAACCTTGTCATATACTCTTATAATTTCACTCTCAGGAAGTGTTTTGTATGGCTTTCTTGATTGATAATCATATTTAAAAGTAGATGTAGTTGTAGCTGCAATTTCGTTTGTAGATAAAGATTCTAACACTTTTACGCTTAATGAATCTGATTCTTTATATAATATATCAATTGCTATTACATTTAACTTAGAAACCATATCTGTACCGTTAAAAGGCAGCGGAATAAAAAGCTCAACACTATTAACTTTATTTTCCATAAAACGAACTATAGTGCTTCTATATGCATCGTCTTCGTCTCCTGGTAAAAAATAACCATCTTGTTTAGGTATAAATGCCTCTTGAGTAAATGGAGCCATTATAGAGTATTCTCCATCATCGAATTTAAATCTATAACTAAAAGTTACAAATCTATTTTCTAAATAATCAGGATCTCCAGGCCATTTTAAGTTTTTGAAAGGATTAGGAGTTGTTCCGTCTGGAAGAAATGAAGAAACAACATCTTTTAACGAAGAATAATACAAAGCGTTATCGGCACTTTGGTAATAAAGATCAATAGCTTGATATGGATTGTATTTAGCAACAGAAATTAAATCTTCTGAATTGTAAAAACTAGAATTACTTATAGCTTTTTCAATATTTAAAACTCTAGGTTGATTTCTGTTATCAGTCCAAAATAATAAATCTTCAAGTAAGTTTATTCCGTATATAGGATTTTGCTGACTGAAGTTTAAAAAAGCCCCACTAGCTACTAATGCCGTTGTTGATCCACTGTTATTAGCTTGGTAGGAATATATATAGTTTTTAGCGTTTTTCTGGTATGAAGATTTGTTATTATTTGTTAAAAAAACAACAATAGTACTAGACGTTGGATCAGACAATAAGCCTATGGTTTTTAAAAGATTACCCGCATCCGGTTGTAAAGCATTAAAGTCTACAGCTAAGGTATTTCCTAAAGCATTTTCTAAAGCACCTACGTCTTCGCCTTCTGATTTACTAACTTGTATATTTCGTCCATCTCGATATTCGCCTGAAGGTAATAATCTACTATCCAGGTCTTTGTTCATTTTAGACTTTATAAAAGCATTTTTAACTTCAGCCATTCAATTTAGTATTTAATCCATTTAGATTTACCTCGAGCAATCTGAACAAACTC
>Ga0209711_10003404_pt1 | contig 13477 bp, 10 predicted proteins | sample ArcticOcean_MG_C_7_FD_187441 | JGI IMG/M metagenome (GOLD analysis project Ga0209711, IMG submission 187441) | Marine microbial communities from western Arctic Ocean - ArcticOcean_MG_CB11_88 (SPAdes) (version 2) | ecosystem: Environmental > Aquatic > Marine > Oceanic | place: Arctic Ocean... | reverse complement strand
TCTACAAGCGCATAACTGCGCCCACCCATGGCACTTTTTTGAAAGCTGATGGGGTAAGAGTGATAAATTTCAATCTGATCTGGAAACAGTGTGATAACGAAGCCTGGGAAAGTGGACCAGTAAATCCATTGCCGTTGATGTGAAGGGGGTAGATAACTCTCTTTGGGCAGTGTATTCACATAACCTTGATTGAGTTGAGATTTATGTTTGCCTGCATCAATATCACCATATGAACGACTCACTTGATCATTCAACACTTGATCTAAATAACTTCTGCCCACTAAGTCGTAGTAATCTTTATGTCCCATGGGTACATGATACCCTTCACTATCAATATCGACGATCGACTTCCAATCACAGTTAAATTCCATGGTCCAAGGCTCATTAATTGGCTGCATGTCTTCAATTTTGTAGAGTGAAATTTCTGCTTCGGCGTCTTTAAAAGTTTCTGCAACACTGGGGCCACTGCCAAAAAATCGGATAAAGATGATACCGTGCCATAGTTCGCATTCGATGGGTTTCAACCCCAAAGTAGACTTGTCGATAGCAGGAAATGTTTCGGCCCGAGGAATATTCTTTAAGCGTCCATCAAGATGATAAGACCAGCCATGAAAAGGGCACACTAACGCATTTCTGCAATGCCCTTTATCGTCGGGAACAACTCTTGATGCACGATGGTTACACACGTTGTGAAAAGCGCGAATAGCACCATCTTCGCCACGAATAATGATCGCACGTTCATTGGCCATCTCCATACATTGGTAATCTCCAGCTTCAGCAAGCTCTGAGATATGGCCAGCCCACAACCAGGTTTTCAAGAAAATACTATTGATTTCTAAATCAGTTAGTTCAGCATTATTATATGTCCATGCAGGCAAGCCTTGGCGGCTATTTTTCACTTGTGCAAACACAGTTTCTGGACTCATAAAATTCATTGTTACAGCTCCGAAAATACACACACTTAAACGCTTTTAAAGGTCCCGTCAGCGATGCAATCCTGCATGGCTAACTCTACGCCTTTGTAGAGAATATCGACTAAATCATCGACCTGTGCTTTGGTAATAATCAGTGGTGGCGATAAGACACACATATTGGCGAGTGGTCGAACGATTAAGCCCATGGCTTGGCAATGTTGATCAATGCGCTCACCAATTTCATAGTCCATTTCTAGGTCGTCTGCCCCCTTAGTGAGTTCGCACTCAACACACGCCATTAGGCCCAGCCCACGGACATCTCGAACAATGGGTATATCGTAAAGTGATTTAATTCTTTCCTGAAAGTAAGTACCTACTTCGCGGGCATTTTCACAAAGTTTTTCACGCTTTATTATTTCAAGGTTTTTTAATCCAGCTGCAGCGGCAACCGGATGCCCTGAATAAGTAAATCCATTTGAAAATATAGCGCTTTCAAGGTCTGGGTTATTGAATTCATTGAGTAATCTATCTGAAATCAAAAAAGCTCCCATGGGGATGTAAGCTGAAGTCAAACCTTTGGCCGTGGTGATAATATCAGGCACAATATCAAACACAGCCTCGGAGGCAAAAATATGTCCAAGTCTGCCAAAGGAAGTGACGACCTCATCGGATATATAAAGCACGTCGTATTGATGGCATACTTCAAGGCAACGCTTGTGATAGCCTTTTGGTGGAACAATGACGCCACCAGACGCAAGGATGGGTTCAGCAACAAAAACCGCAACCTTGTCTTGTCCCAGTTCAATAATTTTATTTTCTAGGTCGGCAACACATTGATCGAGAAAAGCTGCATCAGTCATCTGCTCTGGTTTAAACAACGGGTGTGGTGCAGGTATGTGGTGCACAAGGTCAGTCGCAAAATCCAGATAGTTTTTATCTCGTTCCTTGCCTGACACACTTGCAGACAGATAAGTACTGCCGTGATAGCCCTTTAATCGAGAAATGATTTTTTTCTTTTCAGGTTTGCCTCGATAATTATTATAAAACTGTACAAAGCGCAAAGCAGAATCAACGGCTGTTGATCCACAAGTGGTAAGGAATACGTGGTTAAGATCACCTGGTGCTTCAGCCGCAAGAGCTTCGCTAAATTGCGCGGCTGGACTGGTGGTCATCGACCATGGAGAGGTGAAGGGTAACTGCATGACCTGATCATAAATTGCCTGCGCCATTTCCTCACGGCCATGTCCAATATTGACGCACCACATGCCGGAGGGGCCATCTATTAAGCGGTTGCCCTGACTATCATAAATATAAATTCCATCTCCCTTTTCAACCACGGTACGTTGATTGTTGCCCAGGTTTTGGAAGTTGTCCCAAGGGTGGATAAATCGGTTGTCCTGCTTTTGAACATGGGAGGTAGGGTTGCTCATAGATCTCCAAAAGCCAGTTTAGCTCGTATTGGTGCAGATTATTATAACTCACTGAGTAAGTGCTCAGTCAATTTATACTGGACAAAACTTTTTTTGTCAATAATAATGATGGTTATATACCGATCAATAAGGAGCGTCAATGGACGTTGCTGAAGTTCAAAAAAGCCCTCAGTCACACCGAAGTAGAGCGGTTCAATCACTACTTCGAAAGCAACAATTAATTGGCTCTACCATTCTATGTATTGATCAGTTCGGCTTATCACAAACTACCATAGCCAAAATAGCTCAGCATGCAGGCGTGTCGCAGGGGGTGGTTATATTTCACTTCCAAACTAAGGATCTGTTACTTGAACAGGTCTTGCGGTTTTTGTCCAAGGAATACACTGACAACTGGAAATCTGCGATTGCTTTGGCTGGAGAGGCCCCTATTGATCAATTGTGCTCAATAGTGATGTCTGCGTTCAGCCCGAAGGTGTGTAATCGCAAGAATGTGGGAGTGTGGTATGCATTTTGGGGTGCATCACAATCCAGGCCGACGTATCAGGAAGTTTGTGGGCAAACGGATAGTGAGTTTTCATCTACACTGCTCAGTTTGTGCACCCAGTTATGTACGGGTGTAAAAACGTCTGTGTCAGCCGAAGTAGCTGCGATGGGCGTTGAGGGGATGCTCGATGGTCTTTGGCAAAGTTGCCTTATTGAAGAAAGTAAATTCAGCCCAAAGGAGGCTAATAAAACAGTGTTTGATTTAATGGCACTTATGTTTCCGTTGGAGAAAAGCACGATAGAGGAGTATAAAGGGTCATTATTGACATAAAAAAATAATAAGTTGTTTTAATTAATCATTAGACTTGTTACCATGACCATTATTCTGAACAAAGTGTTCAAAATTATGGACATATAAAACATGTAAATTGGAGAGAACATGAAATATAAAAATAATAAGTTCGTTAAACATTTAACGACTGGAACAATAGCCTTTACCCTGGCGTTTGGTGCATCTACTGGCTATGCCGCAGGTGTGTTAAATGTGACTAACTGGGCAGAGTATATTGCTGAAGACACCGTCGCTAATTTTGAAAAAGAATTTGACGTTAAAGTTACCTATGATAACTATGACTCGGAAGAATCCATTCAGTCAAAATTGCTCGCTGGCAGCTCTGGTTACGACGTGGTGAGTCACTCAAGTAGTGCGGTTGCAAGGTTACTTCCCGCCAATATTCTGCAAAAGCTTGATAAATCCAAACTACCTAATCTAAAACATATAATGGACAGCCTCCAAAATCAATTGGATCAAAATATTGATCCGGGTAACCATTATTTCACTCCTTATATGTGGGGCACACACGGCGTTACATACAATAAGGCATTGGTGCTAGAAACCTACCCAGACGCTCCCATTGGATCAATGGATATGGTTTTTGATCCGGTACATATGGAAAAACTGGCAAAGTGTGGAGTAGCCTTTTTAGACTCGCCCACAGACATCCTGCCCATGGCGTTGGCACATATGGGGCTAGATCCCTATTCAGCGAATAAGGCGGACTATGACGCAGCGGAAGAAATGTTGTCTGCCATTCGACCTTACGTTAAAACCTTCGATAATTACGCCTACAATCAAATGCCGCTGAAAGAGTTTTGTATTGCGGTGACCTGGGGACCAGATGGTTTATTAGCCATGTCAGGTGCCGAAGAAGCAAACACTGGCGTAGAGCTTGAGTTTTTCGTACCACCAGGAAACGGTAAGGCGATGTTGTGGATTGATGGTCTTGTGATTCCCTCAGACGCGAAGAATGTTGAAAATGCACACCTGTTCATCAACTATATGATGCGTCCTGAAGTGGCCGCTGCTAATAGTAATTACACATGGTATGCCAGCGGTAATAAAAGTGCATTTGACTTGATTGATCCAGCAGTTACAGGTAGCCCAGCTGCATACCCTACTGCCGAATCGGTTGCGAAAATGTACACATATAAAGCTATTCCAAGAAAAATACAGAAAGCACGTACTCGTGCTTGGACAAAGTTTAAATCAGGCCAATAATGTCTCAGGCCATACAGTTATTGTTCTTTAGAACGGTAACTGTATGGCCTTTGACCTATTAATTTATGCCATTGGATTTTCACGATGTCACAGCAAACCAATTATTCTGATAGACCCTGGCTCGATGCTGACGCTGAGCCATTTATCAAAATTCGAAGTCTTAGTAAAAAATTCGGTGAATTTACTGCAGTTGATAATATCGATCTCGATATTTACAAAGGCGAACTGTTCTCCCTATTAGGCGGATCTGGTTGTGGGAAAACAACTTTACTGCGTATGCTGGCTGGATTTGAGACCCCATCAAGTGGCACTATTTATATCGACGGTGTTGATATGACTGAAGTGCCTCCATATGCTCGCCCTATCAACATGATGTTTCAATCTTACGCGCTATTCCCGCACATGACGGTTGAACAGAATGTCGCCTATGGGCTCAAGCGCGATAAAATCCCAAAAGACGAAATCAAACGGCGTGTTGATGAAATTCTCAGCATGGTTGAACTGTCAGACTTTATTAAGCGTAAACCCCATCAACTATCGGGTGGGCAGCGGCAGCGTGTCGCCCTAGCCCGTGCTCTGGTTAAACAACCTAAAGTTCTTCTGCTTGATGAACCCCTAGGTGCATTGGATAAGCGCTTAAGGGAGCAGACGCAATTCGAATTAATAAACATTCAAGATCAACTCGGGGTAACCTTTGTTGTTGTCACCCATGATCAGGAAGAGGCAATGACCTTGTCGACCCGCATGGCGATGATGGACGCAGGCAAGTTTCAGCAAATTGGTACCCCCACAGAAGTTTATGAATACCCTGATTCGCGACTGGTAGCCAATTTTATCGGTTCTGCGAATATGTTCGAGGGGCGGGTTAGTCAAAGTGGCGCTGATCATATTGTTGTTGCCAGTAAAGAGCTGGAAGTAGAACTTTATACCGATCACGCTATGTCGATCATTGAGGGAACTAAAGTTTGGGTGGCAGTGCGCCCGGAAAAAATCACGCTATCTAAAACATCTTTGGATGCGACAACGAACCAGCTCAAAGGAGTGGTTGTTGATATTGGCTACCATGGCAAAACATCCACCTATCGAATACGTATTAGTAATGATCAAATTATTGAAGTGAGCGTGCCTAGTCAAAAGCGACCTAAGGGTGATCGACACTCGATAGACTGGGACGAAGAAATTTATCTGAACTGGGACCAATCTAGCGCCGTGGTGCTGATGAAATGAGCGTTGTGAATAATACTGATCATTCATTGGGACAGTTCGGGATCAGAATGCTATCACGCTTGGTCGACATGTTGCAGTCGCACTGGAAGGTTCTTGTTGTTGGTATACCTTTTATCTGGCTACTGTTGTTTTTTTTGGCACCATTTATTATCGTTATTAAGGTCAGCCTTGCTGAGTCATTGATTGCAAGCCCCCCATACTCCCCGTTGTATGAAAGAGCCGAAGACGGTGTGCTCAGCATTAGAGTAATTTTTGAAAACTATAGCTATCTTTGGGAAGATGATCTTTACATCAAAAGCTATATCAATTCGGTAAAAATAGCGTCTGTATCAACCGTGCTTTGCCTACTTATTGGCTACCCGATGGCCTATAGCATTGCCCGTTCCAACCCAACCACCAAAAATATATTGTTAATGTTGGTCATTTTACCATTTTGGACGTCATTTCTTTTGCGAGTCTATGCATGGATGGGTTTGCTAGCAGATCAAGGGACAATTAACAGCCTCTTGATTTGGCTGGGTGTTATCGATGAACCGATTCGGATGCTCTATACAGAACTGGCTGTTTACATTGGCATTGTGTATTCCTACCTACCATTTATGATCTTGCCTTTGTATGCGAATATGGAGAAGCTTGATGCTTCCCTCGATGAGGCTGCAGCAGATTTGGGTGCTAAACCTACCATTGCATTTCTCACGGTAACTCTGCCGCTAACCGCTCCCGGCATTATTGCCGGATCGTTGTTAGTGTTTATTCCGGCTACTGGTGAATTTGTGATTCCTGATCTATTAGGCGGTGGCAACGTGTTGATGATCGGTAGAATTCTGTCAGATGAATTTAACGCCAATAGTGATTGGCCTTTAGCCTCTGCTGTTGCCATTGTGTTACTCATCGTTTTGGTGCTGCCGATGATGCTATATCAACGCATTCAGGCGCGAGAAAGGGGGGATTTATGAAGCAGAGGCGCTCAACTTTCGTCCTGTCGATGCTGTGCTTTGGCCTAGCGTTTCTCTACGTACCCATGATTTTACTAATTATTTATTCGTTTAACTATTCTAAGCTTGTGCCTGTATGGGGTGGTTTTTCAACGCGTTGGTATACCGTATTATTTGAAAGTGAAGAGATGTGGGCCGCGTTAGGTTTGAGCTTACGCATCGCCTTGGTTAATGCGACGTTTGCGATGATACTGGGAACGCTTGCAGGCATTGCCCTGGTGCGTTTTGGACGGTTTCGAGGGCGTACACTCTTTACAGGCTTGATCACTGCACCGTTGGTCATGCCTGAAGTAATTACCGGCTTGTCATTGTTACTCCTCTTTATTGCTTTAAGTCATGCTTTTGGCTGGCCACAGCGGGGTTTTACCACCATCACTATTGCTCACATAACGTTTTCGATGGCCTATGTTGCGATCATTATTCAGTCGCGCCTCTCTGGCATGGGTACTGATTTGGAAGATGCCGCTCAGGATCTGGGTGCTCGGCCGTTAAGAGTGATGTTTGACATTACTCTGCCATTATTGGCCCCCGGTATGATTGCAGGTTGGCTGTTGGCATTTACTCTTTCGATTGATGACTTAATTATAGCCAGTTTTGTATCTGGGCCAGGGTCGAATACTCTGCCTATGCTCATTTACTCGCGGGTAAAAGTAGGCTTGCGTCCAGACATTAATGCACTGGCGACGATTATGATTGTGATGGTCACGATTGGCGTATTGCTAGCATGTTGGTTAATGATCCGCCAGAAGCACCTGCTAGAACGTGATGCGAACACAAAGTAGAGCATTAATTATTAATTGCCATGGGGCAAAGTAAATGTCTAATTATGATGTGTTATTTGAATCCGTTAAAATCGGCCCAGTGACGGCTAAAAACCGCTTTTATCAAGTGCCTCATTGCTGTGGTATGGGGCACTTACGCCCCCAAGCCCACGCCGCTATGCGGGGCATGAAAGCCCAAGGTGGATGGGCTGTGGTAAGTACTGAAGAAACAGAAATCCATCCCAGTTCTGATTTATCACCCGCTGTAGAGCAGCGTCTTTGGGATGAACGTGATATCCCAGCACTGCAATTAATGACTCAGAGTGTACATGAGCATGGCGCCTTGGCAGCTGTTGAATTAGTGCATAACGGCAGCCACACTTCTAACTTATATTCTCGGACCCCAGCATTGGCACCCAGTAGCCGTTCTTTAGACATTATTTATCCAAAACAAGCTCGTGCCATGGATAAAGCCGATATTCGAGAATTTCGTCGTTGGCATAAAGCTGCCGCTATACGTGCTAAGCAAGCGGGTTTTGACATCGTTTATGTTTATGCTGGGCACGAGATGTCTTTGCCTCATCATTTTTTATTACCTGAATATAATCAACGAACGGATGAATACGGCGGCAGTTTGGAAAACCGGCTGAGACTCACCCGGGAACTGCTGCAGGACACGCAAGAAGCCATAGGTGACAGCTGTGCCGTGGCATTCCGTTTCGCTGTGGACCAAATGGCGGGTGTTGACGGTATGCAAGCGCATGAAGAAGGGCGGGCGGTTGTGGAAATGCTGGCCGATATACCAGACCTGTGGGACGTGAATGTGTCTGGTTGGTCAAATGATTCAGCCACCTCTCGTTTTAAACCAGATTCAGGTTACCAGACTGAATACACGAAGTTTGTAAAACAAGTGACGAATAAACCTGTGGTGGGCGTGGGACGACTGACCTCACCGGACATGATGGTGTCGTTAATTAAACAAGGTGTCCTTGATTTTATCGGTGCGGCAAGGCCGTCCATTGCAGACCCCTTTTTGCCCAATAAAATCCGCGAACAAAGGATCGAAGAAATTCGAGAATGTATTGGCTGCAATGTGTGTGTGTCTTGCGATAACTTAGGTGTGCCCATTCGTTGTACACAAAATCCCACCATGGGAGAAGAGTGGCGTCGTGGCTGGCATCCAGAACAAATTGCGCCTGCTAAAACACCTCAGTCTGTGTTGGTTGTGGGTGCTGGGCCTGCCGGTTTGGAATGCGCTTTACAACTGGCTAATCGTGGTCATGAAGTTATTCTTAGTGAAGCTAGTAAACAGTTAGGGGGCCGTGTAATAGCTGAGTCTAATTTAAAGGGCTTGGCTATATGGCGCCGTGTAAGTGATTACCGGATCTATCAATTACAACAGATGGACAATGTTAATATTTACCTCGACAGTGCTCTAGATGTCCAACAGGTATTGGAGTTGGGTATTGAGCAGGTGTTTGTTGCCACTGGCGCCATCTGGAGAAAAGATGGTATTGGCCGTACCTCTCGTAAGCCGATAGCAGGATTAGAGCAGGTTGCCGTTTATACCCCCGATGACGTTATGAGTGGTGTTCCTCTTGGCCAAGGCCCAGTAGTGATCTATGACGATGATCAAGGTTACTTGGGCGGCGTGTTGGCCGATCACTTGAGTGACTTAGGCCACGACGTTCTTTTTGTCACCAGTGCCAGCATTGTATCGCCCTTTACTGAACTTACTCTTGAGCAAGAACAAATTCAACGGGGATTGGTGGCTCAGGGAGTAGGCATCTATACCAACAAAATCATTGTTAGCGTTAGCCAAAAGTCTGGCCATGCTGGGGTTGAATTGAAATGTGTATATGGGGGCCAAGATGAATGGCTTGCTTGCGCTAGTTTGGTATTAGTTACAGAGCGCGAATCGGCTTCACCCTTGTATGAGCAATTACAGCAGTGGCAAAAAGACGACGGCACCTCGATGGCGATGTCGGTGACCTTAATTGGTGACGCGCTGGCGCCGGGTTTGATTGCCGACGCAGTATTTTCTGGTCACCAAGGAGCGCAGGAGTTTGAGGCCGACCCTGACATCATAGAACAAGGACTATTCAAACGCGAAATGCCTAGCCTCAATTCATAAAGCCACGGAAGCTTGCTACCATTACACCTGAGGAATACATGATGAAGCCAATCCCTAATACAGACCGACGCGTGGTGAACATTTTTGAAAGCGTGTTCACTCCAATTCAGTCAAACGGTAAACCAGACGGCGAGGTTCTACAACTTAATGATGACAAACCTTTAGGCAGTGGTTTCTTTATTTATAAAATGGAGCCAGGAGCTGTGACTGTGCCGCATAAACACTCAGGCGACGAGGAATTCTTGATTATCCAAGGAGACCTAAGAGACCATGACGGCGTCGAATATCGCCCTGGCGATCTGGTGTGGCTTCGCGACGGCACTGTCCACAATTCAACCACCAAAAACGGCTGTCTTATCGCGGTCTACGCCTTGGAACCGGATTTTTAGCTAAATGTTCAAGCTGTCTATGAATCGGTAATACATGAGAGACGGGGCAAGGAACCAGGGCTTGCCTGCATATAGTGGGCGTGTCTGAAATTTAATTTCATTAAAAATTGTTTGACCTCCTTCGAGCCCAAGCACCTGTTGCCCAAGTTTCATTCCAAGATACCCAGCCATGCCCACTCCTGAGCCACAGTAGCCCATGGCATAGTAAAGGCCATCTTCTTCTCCTACATGCATGAGTGAATCAAAGGTAAATGCCACATAGCCCATCCAGGAATGACTGATCTTTGTATTTTCTAATTCTGGGAATATTTGAGATAACGAGTGCTGGAGCTTGGGGCCGCTCAGGCGTGGATTAGTCTCTCCAATAGAGACGCGTCCACCAAATATAATACGGCTTCTATCAGGGCTTGGACGGTAATAATACACCACCTTACGCGTGTCGCTAACGATGCGATTTTTTGGCATTAGCTGGTCCATAAGGTCATTCGCAAGAGGCTCTGTCGCAACCACATAGCTGCCAATAGGAATCACCCGGCGTTGCAACCTTGGTGTTAAAGAACCCGTATAACCGTTGGTAGCGATAATGACTTTATCGGCTTGCACAATACCTTTTGAGGTTTTTACACTAAAACCATTTTTATCCCTGTTGATATTCTCAGCTGCGCAGTAAGAAATAATGGCCGCGCCGGCTTCATGCGCTTTACCCAGCAAGCCTTTATGATAGGCAGCAGGATCGACCGAGGCGTGCTGAGGGTAGATAGCCCCACCAAAATAGATATCTGTGCCTAATTCAGAGCGCTGTTCTGATCTCGGAACCATATAGGCGCCATCCTCAAATCCAGAAACTTGATCTTCAACCGTCCTCGCAAGTTTTTCATATTGCGCAGTGTTGTGTGCGGCATGGAAACGCCCCACCTCAGCATAACTGCAGTCAAGGCCCTCTTCTCTGATGAAGTCTCCAGTAAATTGTAAGGATTTTTCACCTTCCCTATGAATGGCAAAAGCCATGTCTTTACCGTGTGTTGTCTCAAGCTCAGAAAAGCTCGGTTTTATGCTGGTGCTGACTTGTCCACCGTTTCTTGTACTGCAGCCCCAGCCAGCATGTTCGGCATCAATGACTAACGTGTTTCTTGACCCTCTGGCAGTCTGGATTGCAGCATGAAGCCCTGTGTAACCTGCGCCTATGATAAGGACATCAACTTTTTTAGGAAGTTCTATGTTTTGCTCTGTTGGTGGCGCGCTACGATCCCACCAATAAGGCTGTTCTTTAAAATCTTGTGTAAACATAACTTGTCTCTTTGTGTAAGCCCCATTATTAACATTAGTAAATACAAAAGTCCATTACATAAAGTTTGAGGATAAAATCTATCAACCTAATGATAACGTTAAGAATTTAAGATTTATTCGTCTTGATTAATCGGTTAAGATTGAAGAAATTATCGTAGCTCATGCGAGTCAGTTTCAGGGGCTCATTCCAAAGCACTATAAGCACGATTATTACGCAGTATTATTGTATTTTTATGCCTAAATGATTGAATTTTCTTGGGTGGTATAACGGTAAGTCATTGTTGACTCCTTGGGGTAGTTGTTTCAAGCAAAAAGGGGCTGAAGTATCCATTCGTAGAAGAGGTATACTGCTAGTGGCTCATTGATGGTTGAAAACTTGGAGCATAATCAAATTATTCAAGAGCTTGAGGATGAAGAGCTATTTGAAGAAAATTAATGTGCCGTGGCACAGCCAGAGGGGGATGGTGACTTGGGAGATGGCAAGTGCAGTAAAGCAGATGAACCACTGTCACTGGATAGTGGTTCGTCTTGTAGGTGTTGTTACTGCATAATCATGCCGCCATCGATCATAATCAACTGACCGGTCATATAATCAGATTCGCCGCTCGCAAGGAAACTTGCTGTGCCTACCACATCTTCTGGGTAAGAATAGCGCTTCAGTAAGATCATGTCTTCTGCCAACTGGTCCATTGACTGGCCTTCCTTTTCAAACTTTCCAATAGCGACTAGATCTTTGTCTAGTTGTTCCCATAGCTCGGTTCTTACTACCCCTGGGCCATAGCCGTTTACAGTGATATTTTCTGCTGCCAAGGCTTTGGCACCACCATTGATCATGGCTAAAACAGCATGCTTACTGCAGGCGTAAGGGACGACGTCGTCAAACGCTTGGCGTGACAGGATAGACCCCACGTTGATGATTTTGTAAGGCTCGCTTTGCTTGCCTTGCTTGATCATTTGTTTGGCTGCTTCTTGCATACCAATTAGGGTGCCTAGGGCGTTAATATCCATGATGTGTTGCCAGTTTTCTTCCGTAATGTCTAAGAACATTAGCGGCTTATTGACCCCAGCATTATTTAGCATCACGTTGATGCTGCCAAAGGCCTTAGCGGTGGCTTCTACAGCGGTTTTTACTTGATCACGTTTGGTGACATCTACTTTTGCAGCAATTGATTCCCCACCACTCGCATTGATGCGGGCAACAACCTCATTGCACCCTTCAAGATTAACGTCTGCAACACAAATTTTAGCTCCTTGTGCTGCGTAATGCTCTGCAATTGCTGCGCCCATGCCACGGGCTGCGCCCGTAATCATTATATTCTTGCCCTGTAGGCGGGTAGTGTCCATAAGTCATTTCCTTTACGTTTAGTTTTATATTTTAAGGCTCAGCCAGTTTCGTCAAGCGTATTTGGCTTATGTGCAAACGATTGCACCATGAATGCATTATTAAGTCAAGATCTAGTTTAAAAAAAATACTTAGAGTATGGCTAGCTATCTTGTATCTAACCAATCATCTGCAACTCACTCTTATTGTTGGTTATAGTAGATATTTTCTAAAATAACTAGGTATTAAATAGGTTGACTAACTTTTTATATTATGGTGCAATATGAATGCAATCGGTTGCATTAATTTTGTTTTGGCCGGATACACATGCAGTAATTAAAGGTTTATGTAAGTGACCTGCATCGGCCAATATTATTAACAAAGAAGAGCTGGGATCATCACTTCTAAAACTGCAGTGACAACACACTAATACTAGAATTTATAAGGTAACATTATGACTATATTAACATCTACTGACCCTAAGGTTGTAATGCCGGGTGATATCGATCCGCACTGGGATTGGGCGGGGATGATCCCAGCTCCTGGGCGCATGAACGTAGATTTTGAAGAGCGTGTTGATTTTCGTCGCTTGCACAATTACCGAACTGCTCGAGCACGTCAGGCCTTGGCCAACTCTAATATAGGTGCATTGTTGTGCTTTGATAACAATAATATTCGTTACTTAACCAGTACAGTTATTGGTGAATGGTCACGCGATAAGGTTTGTCGTTATACCTTATTTACAGGCAACTCAGAACCTTACTTATGGGACTTTGGCTCGGCTGCAGCGCACCACCGCCTGCACAATCCTTGGCTTGAGAAAGATCGGGTTATGGCTGGCATGCTGGGTCTACGGGGCTCTGTTCCAGAAGATGTTGGCTTGTTCCGTAATGCGGCAAGACAGATTGCTGATTTGTGCCGCAAGGAAGGCGTATTTGATATGCCCATTGGTGTCGACATTGTGGAACCTCCCATGAT
>Ga0209711_10003392_pt1 | contig 13492 bp, 12 predicted proteins | sample ArcticOcean_MG_C_7_FD_187441 | JGI IMG/M metagenome (GOLD analysis project Ga0209711, IMG submission 187441) | Marine microbial communities from western Arctic Ocean - ArcticOcean_MG_CB11_88 (SPAdes) (version 2) | ecosystem: Environmental > Aquatic > Marine > Oceanic | place: Arctic Ocean... | reverse complement strand
ATCTTGAAGCCCAGTGCAAGCCCTCTGAGGGAGAGGTGCACGACCCCAAAGCATGCTCTACCCAGCCCGCCAGCCCGAATACGCTGCGAAAGTCGTCATACGAGTTGTCATCGCCCATCACAGCATCATTAAGTTGTTTAAATACAGATAACTACAACGGGATTACATCGGTTCCAAGAACCGTAGACCCTCCCTGGCACACAAGATTGGCTCTAACTGGACGGCTACACCCCTCCCCCTCCCCCATGCCGTCACTCACTACAGTCCCCCACAAAACTATTTTCCAGAATTTGATGAAAGGAACTCATATGCCTTCTGAACGAAACCTAGAGACAGAAAAGTTAGCGCCACACGCGCAAACTCTCAGATCTGAAATATCTGCCATTGTTTTCGAAATGGATAAACTTCATGGCAAAACTACCCGCGCAATCAGATCTGCCGCGAAAAGTTATCGAGGCTTGATTGAACTAGAAAAGAGCATTTTCAGAATTGGTGATGATGCGGCTGATTGGCCTGAGGATGTATTCCGATATCGCAAAGCTGGAGAGGCCTCGCGCCATTTTGCAATTTGCTGCTTTGCTAACGAATTTGGCTTGAACTCCCAGGCTCTACTGGCTGCTCCCAATCTTAAAAAATGCAAAGACGGCAGTAAATTTGAGGGAGCCTTTAAAAGCTTCAAATATCTTCGTGATAGCTGGGAACACCCTGAACGCTTCGTCGAGGTAGCTCCTGAAGATATCGAATACGTGGCCGCGACAGCAGCCGACTTTGAGGGGGACGCATGATGCGTAGTCCCTGGTTTATGTCCACTCCTTACGGAAACTGGCAAAAGAACATTGTAAGCCTTGTTGTTTGGCACGCTCAGCACGGGCGTGATTACTCTTATATTCTAACAGTAGCTCAAAATTATGGCCCTAAAAATGGCTGGACTGATGAAACTAAGCAGTTCGTTAAACTTGCTACAAAGGTTGCTATGGGGGATGAACAATGAAAAGCTGTCAGCCCCCCGCAGATGTTGATCTTAGGAGTATTCTAAGCAACGGCCAATCATGTCATTAGAAGTAACCACAAAGGCGCATAGCGACCGCGTAAAGCAGCTTACAAACGCCATTGTAACTGCGGCTGAAGTCAGGTTCGACCTTACTAATGATTACCTCGTTAAAGACTGGTTTGGCGAATGCGCCGTTTCTGTACTTTACGGGGACAGCAACTGCGGGAAATCTTTCTTTGCTTTAGATCTCGCCTACCACGTTGCGGCAGGGCACTGCTGGTTTGGCAATCGCGTTAAAGCCGGCGATGTACTCTACGTGGCGGCTGAAGGTGGACTTGGATTTAGCAAGCGCATTGCTGCCATCAGGGCGCGCAAGGTCGGTTTGGACGCTGCTGGGAAGCAAAATCTAAGTCTGCTTCCTCTTCAAATAGACCTGCATGGAGCAGCAGATTCATCTGCGATAATCAATCAAGCCGAACCCAGTCAGTATAGTTTGGTGGTCGTAGATACCCTCGCAATGTCCATGGGCGACGGTAGTGAGAATGAAGGGCGCGATATGGGGATGTTCCTCTCAAACATTATGCGTCTCAAGGCGTACTTTAACTGTCATATCTTGATTGTTCATCATACCGGAAAGGACCGGTCAAAGGGAGCGCGCGGTCACAGTAGCTTGCGCGCAGCTTTGGATACAGAGATTGAGCTGAAGGTCGACGGTTTGGTGCACGTTGCCTCAGTTACCAAGCAACGCGATATGGAAAGCGGCAAGAAAGTTGCATTCACTCTAACGGTCGTGGAGCTTGGGTTTGACGATGACTCGGACGCTGTCACAAGCTGCGTTGTTTCCCAAGCACATGGTCCGAGCAGCACAGCGAAAAAGGAACACCTGGCCGGCAAGAGTCAAGTTGCACATCAAGCGCTTCACAATGCGCTAAAGAAGTACGGACGCCCGATAGCCAACTCGGAGCATTACCCGTCAAATCGTCAAGTTGTTGATGCCAGCCTTTGGTATGATGATTTTAAGTTGCTACGGGCTGACGATGATGCAAAACCAGATACCGTTCGTAAGAGCTTCAAACGTGCACGGAACTGGCTTCAGGACAATCATTATACCCGCGAATATGAGAATAAAATCTGGTTCATTGATGACCCGGACGGACAGGACAAATAGCGGACATGTCTGCTATGTCCGTCGACATTCCTAGACCGGACAGACACGGACACACCCCTATAGGGGTGTCCAGATGTCCGGGATGTCTGGGTTGGGGTTTAGAATGTTATTGAGTTTAATTGCTTCGCAATAATACTAGGGCCTAGGCAACTAGGACTGTCCCAAACATTGCCCCGAAGCGGTTCCACCAAAACCGGACCAGTTCGCTTCATGGCTGACATCAACGCCTCGTTCATGCAGTAAATCCTCCACATTACGAAGATAAAGCGGAAATCGATCGTACATCATTACTGCAAGTCGGATGACAGATGACTTCAGGCTGGTTTGAAATGGCTAAATGGGGAATGTTTTGTCATTTGGCGAGGCTACAAAGGTGCCCTGCCCACTTTATTCAAGTTTAATCTAACAGTACCTAAGCGTCTCTTTAATGGAAAACGGGCCGCAGGAAAATGATCCACTGCGGCCCATAGATGCCGATAAATAGTGGTGGGCCTTAGCGTGCTGGCAAAGGCATCCAAGCTGGAACTGAAACGTCAGCATGTGCAAACTGCGGCATATTTGTGCCTAGGTCGGCCATATTTTTGATGTCGTTGTCGTTCAGGAATGCCTGGGTGATCAGGGTTGGTGGTACAATAACGTTGTGTTTTGTTTCCTCACCAGCAAGCAACATTGCAAGGGTGCGAACCGAAACTTCGCCAACAACTGCAGGATTAGTTGCAACTGTTGCAACCCATGCACTGCCTGGCTCACGCATAGCAGCAATATCGGCAGTGGAAACGTCAGCAGAATATATTTTTATCTGATCTGTCAAACCAGCCTCGTCTACAGCTATTTTAACGCCTTTAGCAAATTCGTCATAAGGTGCGAACATAACTGTAATGTCAGGGTTTGCCTGAAGAACAGAACGTGCTTGGTTGGCGACAGAGTTAGCAATCGGGTTATCAAGTGTCCCGAACTGGGCCACTTCCTCGATGCCAGCGTATGCTGACTTGATATCCTGCCAAGCAACGTCACGACGATCTAGTGGTGCGATACCAGCAACGTAAACATAGCCTGCTTTCCATACGTCACCATTATCTACAACAGCCTGCTCGAGTGCGAGTTTACCAAGAAGGTAATCCGACTGCTCGACCTGTGGTACCGCAGGATTGTCAACGTTCACGTCAAAAGCAACAACCTTGATCCCAGCATCTAGAGCGCGTTGAACAGCGTCTTGCATGGATTCGGTCAGACCGTGTTGAACAATGATGCCGTCAACTCCAAGCGCGATAGCCTGATCAACCATGTCCGCTTGAAGCGCAGCATCCTGGCGGCTATCAAAAATGCGCAGATCCAGACCAATAGCTGCGGCTTGGCTTTCAACACCAGAAAGATAGGCCTGAAAGAAATCACCAGTCGAAAGGTAGCGTACCAGCGCGATTTTTACATTGCCTGCGTTATCAAAAGGGGCCGGCATGTCAGCCGCGAATGCGGGTGTCAGACCGCCGGCAATAGCAAGCATACTAGCTGTAACTTTCATGAATATGCGACGTGATAGTGTCATTTTTAGTCTCCCGATTATTGTTTATATTTGATTAGTGATCGTAGTGTTTGGCCTTAGTGGACCCCTCCACGCCTCGAAAGTGCGAAGGTAAAGACAAGCGCGACGACTAGAACAGCGCCCTTGACAAAATCTTGGGTGTAGTACGGCGCATTCATCATGGTCAGTCCCTGAAGTAGTATGCCGATGAAAAGCGCGCCAATGATGGTGCCGAACGCATTTGGTTTGGCTGCACCGAGGACTGCAAACCCGATAAGGGCTGCGGCAACAGAATCCAGTAGAAGGTTGTTGCCAGACGCAATATCCCCGCGTCCCAGGCGGGCTGCTAGTAATATGCCACCTACCGAGGCGAGCACGCCTGAAATCATGTAAGCGAGGATTTTGTACTTGTTGACACTGGCACCCGCCAAACTTGCCGCGCGCTCGTTCGAGCCGATAGCGTACATTAAACGACCATGACGCGTTAGTTCCATAAATCCCCAGACCAGAAAGCCAATGACGAGTAGTACAATCACAGAAACAGGGATGAGGTTTTCGATAAAAAAGTCAAAGCGGTGACGGCCTAGAGCGAGGAAGGCCTTAGAGAATACACCTTCGGTCACGCGACCATCAGGTAAGATCATGCCAGTCGCGATAGAACGTCCTTGCGTGGGAATACGTTGCAGGCCAATCAATAAAAACATCATGCCCAGTGTGGCAAGAAGGTCCGGCACACGCATTTTGACGATCAACAGCCCGTTGATGAAGCCAACAATCGCGCCCATGGCAAGACAGGCGACAACAGCGACAAAGGCGTTCATTTCCCAGACTACCAAAACATACGACGAAAGCATCAACGAGGTTGTAGCTACCGATCCAATCGAAAGGTCAAAGCCGTCAACCACCAATGTGGCGGTCACGCCCAATGCTAAAATGCCAGTGATTGCAACGGATTGAAAAATAAATACGGCGCTATATGGCCCCGCAAAACCTTCAGCTACTAAACTGAAAAAAATAACCAGTCCTAACAGTAGGACAAGAAAACCATATTTTATTGCTAGATCCATCGGCAACAATTTTGGTTTGAAGCGGGTTCCAGGTCCGGAGTGTGTAACTTTTTCTGTATCAGATTGCATATTCGGTACTGCCCGTTTGTTCGCTTTGCTGTCCAGCGACCTGCGCCAGCACAAGTTTAAGATCTATGTCTTGGTTCCGATGGTCGCCGATGACCGTGTGGTCAAACATGACTAAAATTCGGTCGGCGATTTCCAACGCCTCATCCATTTCAGCCACCAGAACCAATGTCGCCCTGCCTACGGCTGTTTCACGGATTTTATGACCAATGTCACGGCGAGCCTTGATATCAACGCCTTGAAAAGGTTCGTCTAGAAGAAGGAAATTTGATTTTTCGGCCAACCAGCGACCGATCATAACTTTCTGCTGGTTGCCACCTGACAGGCTCCCGATGTCGTCGGTGTCGCTCTGACAGACGATCCCCAGGTTGGGAATCGTGCGTTGCGCTGTGGCGTGTTCGCTGCGAGAGTTCAAAAACGAAAAGGTTGCGTGCCGCTTAAGAAACGGCAGGGTAATGTTTTTGGTAATATCAAAGCCCTGCACAACAGCATTGTTGGCACGGTCTTTGGGGCAAAGGAAGACCCCCGCTTCAATCGCTTGGCGTTGCGAGCACGGCCGGTAGGTTTTCCCCAGCAATTTCATTTGCCCTGAACACGGTTCAGATAGACCAAACAACACGGCAGCAAGTTCAGTCTTCCCGCTCCCGACTAGGCCGGTGATTGCTACAACTTCATTCGAATGAAGATCAAGCGAGAAAGGTTGGGATTCAGGACGTAACGATATATCATTAAGCTGCATTACCGGTTCTCCGGCTTCGGGAATTGCAATATCCACATCTGTCATACTGTAACCGAGCATGGCGTTAACAGCGCTTTCATAGTCAAGTGGAGAATCCTCGAAAACACCTGAGATTTTGCCATCACGCATACTGACGATCCGGTCGGCAATGCGGCGGATGTCTGACATACGGTGCGAAATATATAAAATTGCAACGCCGGATTTCCGCAGGTGGTCCAATAACTCAAACAACCGTTTTGCCTCGATTGCCGACAGCGACGATGTTGGTTCATCAAGGATAAGGAGCTTGGGTTTGTGCGCCATTGCCCGTGCTATCGCGACGAGTTGGCGATCTGCCAATCCAAGTTCGCTAACCAATTGCGTAACGTCAACATCCAACGCCATCGCTGCGGCAACTTTACGGGCCTCAGCATGATTTTTACGTTTATTTAGGAAAAACCCGCCACCCGGTTTGGCCAAATGATCGAGCATCAAGTTCGACGCTATATCCAAATCGGGAATCACGCCGTCGTTAATACTTTGATGAACTGTCACCACTCCAGCGCGGATAGCTTCGGACGGAGTGGTAGGGCTGAACGCCTCGCCGTAAAGTCTAATGGTGCCGGAGTTAGCTCGGTGCACACCACATAAGACTTTGACAAGTGTTGACTTTCCAGCGCCGTTGGCCCCCATTAAGACAGTGACCTGTCCGGAGTTTAATTCTAGATTAATACCACTCAAAACGTTATTCGCGCCAAAAGCTTTGGTGATGTCTGTAATTTTTACAGCCGTGTTTTGCACCAGCTTTCCTCCTAGATATTCAAGACTAACGACGGTGTCTGTCATTTGTCAACATCTATTGACATTTGCGTGTTTTTCATAAAGTTTGGGATGACGATGATCTGTGGACACTACGCAACAGGGAGAAATTAAAATGACCGAGGTTGATAAAAACTACGTGCCATTGACAGTTGAAACCCTTGCGTCACGGCTCGGCTCGGTTGAAGCAATCGTGACTAGGCTTGGCACAGATATCTCTAAATGGAAGTCGAACGAAGTCGGAGATGGCAACCTAAATCTAGTGTTCATCGTAAAAAGCGAACAAGGCAGCGTCATTGTCAAACAGGCGCTTCCGTATGTGCGCCTAGTCGGGGATAGTTGGCCACTACCACTCAAACGTGCTTTTTTTGAGTATCATGCGTTAATCCGGCAAGCAGAACGCGATCCGGGCGCGGTGCCCAACATTTACCATTTCGACGAAGTGCAAGCGATCATCGTCATGGAGTTTTTTACTCCCCATGTAATCCTGCGTGAAAGTCTCATGGCGGGCAAAAGACACGACGGTCTGGCCAGGGTTCTGGGACATTTTTGCGCACGCACATTGTTTCGCGGTTCTGATCTGAGCATGGACACAGCTAAACGCAAAGCTGACGTAGCGCTGTTTGTCGATAGTGTGGAGTTGTGTGATATCACCGAAACCCTCATATTCTCGGACCCGTATTTTGATGCAGAACGCAATCACCACACCCCACAGCTCGATGGAATCGTTGCACGGTTGCGTGCAGATATTGACCTGAAGGTCGAGGCGCATCATTTGAAAGCGAAATTCTGCAACAACGGTGAAACTATGTTGCACGGGGATTTTCACACTGGATCGGTCATGGTTAGCGATAACGAAACCAAAATTATTGATCCAGAATTTGCCCTTTACGGTCCGATGGGTTTTGACGTTGGAATGTTACTAGGAAATTTCTGGATGGCGTATTTCGCGCAGCCCGGACATGCGAGCGTCAAGGGGGAACGGGATGAATATCAGAATTGGATTCTCGACGTAGTCGACGGGGTTTGGAGCAATTTTTCGTCGGAATTCTCCCGACTTTGGCGCGAGGAACGCACAGGAATTCTTTATGAAAAGACTCTTTTCGAAGATCAGGGTCATAAGTTGGCAAGCGAACAGGCGCTGAGCCATCGATTAAATGCAATTTGGGAGGATACGCTGGGTTTTGCAGGTGTGGAAATCATCCGCCGCACCCTTAGCCTTGCGCACATAGCTGAGACCATCACCATTAAAGACGAAAAATTACGAGCAGATTGCGAGGCGCGGGGACTAGACCTTGGTCGTCAGCTTGTGGTTAACCGAGGCAGAATTAATTCCATGGCTTCGGTGCGTGATCTGGTTCAGATAATTGCTACGGAGGCAAAATAATGAAAGTTGGCGCTAAACACTATCGCTCGATCTGGTTTGACGATGCTACGCAGACGGTGCAAATTATCGACCAACGCTGGTTACCTCATGAATTTCGTGTGGTTGCCCTGAAAACTCTAGACGATTTTGCTGTCGCCATTCGCGATATGTGGGTACGCGGTGCACCGCTGATCGGCGCTACCGCTGCATTTGGTGTTTCCGAAGAGATGAAGCGCGACCCTTCAGATGCTTCTTTGAATAAAGCGTGGGATGGGTTACACGAAACTCGCCCAACAGCAATCAACCTACGCTGGGCGTTGGACGAGATGCGCGCGCTTTTGAAGAATACCCCCGTGGCTGCGCGCGCTACTGTCGCCCACAAGCGGGCGTTGGAAATCAGTGATGAGGATGTTGAATGTAATCGCCAAATTGGTTTGCATGGACTTGAGATTATCAAGAAAATTGCTGCGACCAAAAAATCAGGTGAACCAGTTAATATTCTTACTCATTGTAACGCCGGCTGGTTAGCAACGGTCGATTGGGGCACAGCGACTTCACCCGTGTACCACGCTATCGAAGCCGGTATTTCCGTGCACATTTGGGTCGATGAAACCCGTCCACGTAATCAGGGCGCACAGTTGACCTCGTGGGAAATGGACAGCCACGGAGTACCGCATCATCTAATCGTCGACAATGCAGGAGGGCACCTAATGCAACACGGCGACGTGGATATGGTAATTGTAGGTACGGATCGGACCTCGGCGCATGGCGATGTTTGTAACAAGATAGGCACCTATCTTAAGGCGCTTGCGGCCAAAGATAACAACGTTCCATTCTACGTGGCACTTCCGTCGCCAACAATTGATTGGACAGTTAAAGACGGTATTCTAGAAATCCCGATAGAGGAACGTCACGGTGACGAAGTCACCAAAGTTTGGGGCAAGCTGGACGACGGGTCCGTTGGCGCCATTCAAATTTGTCCTGATGGAACGCCAGGCGGTAACCCTGCGTTTGATGTCACGCCTGCACGGTTGGTCACTGGCTTAATCACGGAACGCGGCGTTTGCGAGGCATCCCCCGAAGGGTTAGCTGGCCTGTTCCCTGAAAGGGTTCTGGATTAGTCCGCAGCGTCCAACATTAACCGGGCGGTTTTGTTACTGGTGACAACATGTGTAACGTAGCCGCCCGCAATTGCCGCGAGCATCGGGATAACCTTGTCGGTGCCGTCCGAAACCAGCAATCCAACATCCAAACCCTGCAATTTATCAAGCGTAACACCAATCATTCGGTCATCAAGTTCGCCGGCAATCGGCTTGCCGTCAGAGCCTATAAACCGTCCGCACAAAACGCCCTTAGCGCCCTGTGAAACATACCAGCTCAAGTCTGCATCTGTCGCTACTCCACTACTAACGACATGGCTATCAGGCGCGCAGGAACCTGCGGCAAAGATGGCTTTATTGCAATGACTAAGGGCTTCGAGTTGTGCGTGAATGATCGGTTCATCGCGAAGTCGCGCTGCAAGGTCGGGGTTGCTAAGCACGGCGGGTGCGTGCAAGTTGATACAGGCTGCCCCAAGGTTTTGTGCTAGATGTGCCGAGCAAATTTCGGCCGTAAAGCCATAGGGTGTTGCCATAGAGCCAACCAGTTGCGACACGGTAACATCACCAATTTTAGTTTGTTCTACAGCTTCGGCTACCTCGTAAACAGTGCGTCCCCAGGCGACACCCAATCGGTCACCTGTCTCCAGCAAGCTCGGTAGCCATTCTGCCGCCCCGCGCGCAACGCGTATCAGGGCTTCTTCCACGGAGCTAATACCAGTAGGCACAACAAACGTCGCCTGTAAATTAAATCTATCGCGTAGGTCCTGCGCTAGTTGGTGATTGGTGAAAATTTCCGGCGCAAGGCTGATGCGGATATAGCCACGCTCTCGGGCCTCTTGCAGGTAGTTGACTACCGTGGCGCGTGAAACCTGCAGAAGTTTAGCAATCTCGTTTTGGTTAAGACCGTCACGATAATACATCCACGCAGCTTCGATTACGATGCTCTCACCACTAACTTGGCCTACTGCGCGTCTACGTGTAGTCTGGACCATAAATTTTCCTTTTATATATTTGACACTATGTGCTGACAATTGTCAAAAAGTATGATTTAAAGTTGAAAAATTACAACTAATGAAAGGTATTTATCATGGTCCTTAACAGATGGGATGACAATGAAGCAAAAAAATTCATTGGTGCAGCTGGGGCGGACCTCGCTGATCAAGAGTTGGCACTGCGCGTTTATACTTCACAGATTATCGGTCAGGATCTCAATTTGGTTCTCCATGGCGGTGGCAATACCTCTTGTAAGCTGAAACGTAAGGATATTTTCAACAACGAAATTGACGTCCTTCACGTAAAAGGCAGCGGTTGGGATCTCGGTGTAATCGAGGCCCCCGGCTTGCCCGGAGTGCGTTTGTCGCCACTGCTCGAATTGCGTCAACTTGATGCGTTGAGCGACGAGGATATGGTTAACCTTCAACGTGCGAATCTACTAGACTCCACGTCGCCCAATCCGTCGGTCGAAACTTTGTTACATGCATTTTTACCGCATACATATGTTGATCATACCCATGCTTCTGCAATGCTATCCTTGGCAGATTTGCCCAACGCAGAAGCCGTAGTTAATGAAATTTTCGGCGATCGGCTAGTATGCGTGCCATTCATTATGCCGGGCTTCGAACTAGCCAAGGTAGCCGCAGAAATCTACGATTCCAACCCAGATGTTGAGGGCCTGATCCTGATCAACCACGGGCACTTTGCGTTTGGTGACAATGCCAAGGAATCTTACGATCGGTTAATCGAACACACAAATATGGTTGAGGCCTGGCTGGAAAAGACAAGTGGCTTCATACCTAAAAATGCCGAGGGTCATTCAGAAAAAATGTCCGTCAAGGCAGCCGATATCTTACCGATGTTACGGGGAATAATTGGCGATGCAAATGCTGCTTTTACCGGAAACGGCGATATCGCAATGCCCGTGATGGACATGCGGAACGGCTACAACGTGCAGGAATTTTTTGCACGTGACGACTTAGCATCGCTTTCGCGTCGCGGTGTAGCAACGCCCGATCACGTTATCCGCACAAAAAATTACCCCTTGCACCTGACCGCCGATATCCTTGCAGGAGGTCGTGCTGCAGTCAGCGAGGCCGTGGAAGGTTTTGTAGCAGAATACACAACTTATTTTGACACGAACAACGTGCGCTTCAATGGTGCAAAAACCATGTTGATGCCAACGCCTAACCTAGCGTGGATCGAAGGTGTCGGGATTGTCGGTATCTCAGCCAATGCCAATGCGGCCGGCGCGGCGTCGGATCTTGCTGCGCAAAATATCACCGCGATGACTAACGGAGAAGCCTGTGGCGGCTTCTACCCCGTCAGTGCTGAAAAGCTATTCGATATGGAGTATTGGTCGCTAGAACAAGCCAAGCTCGGCAAAGGAAAACCGCCAGTCCTACAGGGGCGCGTAGTTATGATAACAGGCGGATGTGGTGCGATTGGCCTTGCGACAGCCAAGGCATTTGCTGCGTTCGGGGCTAACATTTTCTTGGTCGACCTAGAGGACAAAACTTTGCAGTCCACCTTGTCAAACCTTGGCAGCGGGCATGGCGGTGTTGCACTGGATATTACTACAAAAGATGCTGCAAGTCAGGCGATGGACGCCTGTATTCAGCAGTTTGGCGGCTTGGATATTCTGGTCTCCAACGCTGGTGCAGCATGGACGGGCGAAATGACAACGCTCGATGACGATGTTTTGCGAAAAAGTTTCGAGCTGAATTTTTTTGCTCACCAAGCCTTCGCAAAAGCTGCCGCGGGTATTTTCGTTACGCAAGGGCGCGGCGGGCAAATCCTGTTCAACGTCTCTAAACAGGCGGTTAACCCAGGCAAAGGCTTCGGTGCTTACGGTATTCCAAAAGCGGCGACTTTCTTCCTGCTCCGCCAGTTAGCACTGGAACTCGGACCGCAAGGTGTGAGGGTTAACGGGATTAACGCCGATCGCATTCGCTCGGGCTTGCTGGATGAAGCTTTTGTTGCGGAACGTGCTCAAGCAAGAGGGATTGACGAGGAAACCTACATGGCTGGGAATCTGCTACGCCGGGAAGTCGAGGCATCACACGTAGGGAATGCATTTGTTGCGCTTGCGCTTAGCGAACGCACAACTGCACATGTGATGACAGTTGATGGCGGCAATATCGAAGCTGCACTTAGATAAAATCCAACGGAAACGATCCAACCCAAGCCTTCGCAGCCTCTCCTATGGTGCTGTCAGACAAATGAGAACTCGCATCAGATTGCTGCCATAGCCTAAATCTATACGCTCAATAATTGACGCCACTCAACGAGAGCAGCGGCACGGTTTAGCTTTAAATTGGTCCGTGGGTAGAGGTGCGCGCGCCAACCTAACCCCACACCCAGCCCCAGTTGCACCTTTAGCGGCAGTGTGTGTGGCCGAGAGGTGTGAATGGAGCTGGGTTAGATGTTTCATGGCGCTTTGTATCTTGAGTGATGTTACTCTATAAAATCGAAAAATGCTCCAACGATCATTAAGAACGGAAATTTCGATGACCATCCAAAGCACACAACTTCGTATCGACATCGTTTCTGATGTGATGTGCCCTTGGTGCGTCATCGGCTTCCGCCAGCTTGCGATTGCCTTGGAGGCAACTGGCGTGGATCATGAAATTCATTGGCACCCTTTCGAGCTTAACCCAAACATGCCCACTGCGGGGCAGGATATGCGTGAACACTTGATTGAAAAATACGGGACGACGACAGAACAGTCTAATGCCAACCGAGCCAACATGACGGCGCGTGGTGAAGAGCTTGGCTTTACATTTCGCTTTGAAGACGGCTTCCGAATGCACAATACATTCAACACACATCAGTTACTGCATTGGGCGAATGAACAAGGCCGCATGGACGACCTAAAGCAAGCATTGTTCACTGCGCATTTCACCAACGGGCGCGACTTATCCGATGATAGAATATTGGCTGAGATCGCCAAAGAGATTGGCCTTGATCGAGCAGAGGCTATCAAAGTTTTGGACGATCAAAGGTTTGCTGCCAAAGTACGCGAAGAACAGAAGTTCTGGACACAACAAGGTATCAGCGGCGTGCCCGCTGTTGTCTTTGATCGCAAGCATTTGGTGACTGGCGCACAAGGAGTTGATAACTACCAAAGCATAATTAATCAGCTACAAGAAATCCGCGCCTGACATTTGCGATCTAAGCACAAGAATTCAGGGTAAACCAGCAACAATTCGGCTTAGATGCACAACTCCAAAGCGGACAGTTCAAAGCAATGCTGCATCCATCAAATTGGAGCTCGGAACTGCCATTCACTACGCCGTGTACTAAAGTTGGTTAATAGCTTTAAACATCGCTTGCGATTTATGCGGAAACCGTAACAATTTAAACAGTAAGCTCTTATTTTCATAACTACCAAATCCAGTCAATATATGTTATATTATAACATTTAAAAATCGTCGAAATACAGATGGAAAGTTCTCGGATGGGAACGCAGGGCGTCGAAAGGATTCCCTACAGGCTTACACAGAGGCTTAGACAGCTTGTTTAAGGCAGTGAAGGCCTCTTGAATATTGCTCTTAAAATGCCCATATTCTTACTGTGATTAGCAAAAAAAACCTAGTCCATAAAACTTCAACAAAACTTAGGAGGGTCTATGAGTGACCTAATTAGCCGCGCTGAGCGGTTTGCGCGTGTGCGCCATGAGGGG
>Ga0209711_10003389_pt1 | contig 13502 bp, 12 predicted proteins | sample ArcticOcean_MG_C_7_FD_187441 | JGI IMG/M metagenome (GOLD analysis project Ga0209711, IMG submission 187441) | Marine microbial communities from western Arctic Ocean - ArcticOcean_MG_CB11_88 (SPAdes) (version 2) | ecosystem: Environmental > Aquatic > Marine > Oceanic | place: Arctic Ocean... | reverse complement strand
ATGTGTTAACACGTCAACTGGAAGTGAAATGGTGCGCTCTGAGGGACTCGAACCCCCAACCTTTTGATTCGAAGTCAAATGCTCTATCCAGTTGAGCTAAGAGCGCAGATAATAATTAGCTTTATACTTTATAATAAAACAAATACCAATTTTAAAAAAATAAAAATTTAAATATTATTTTTTATTACTGGTGGTAAAATATCTCTAGGAATTGGACAGATATATGGATTTTTAGAAACTTGTGAATTAAAAATTTCTTTAGCTTCTTTTAAATTTTTTGGATCTTCAATTAAAGCTCTAGCAGTAGATGCCATTACTTTTGCAGCATGTATCATTCCTTTATGTGCTAAAGATGATTTCCCTTGAGCAACAGCTTGCCATGTGTGAAATGAAGTCCCAACTGCACATGTTGCAACTCTTGCTTGCACTGTTGGCACTACCCAACTTACATCACCAACATCTGTAGATCCTATTCCACCACCTCCAACATTATTTAATGGAGCTACAAAATCACATAAAGGCATATCTAATGGAGTATTTATGCCAATACGTTGAAAACTATCCAAAATATCTGCTTCGGTTAAAGTTTTACGAATTTTATTTGCAAATATTTTATCAGTGTCTTCAAAAATTACAGGGCCTATTTTATCAAATTCTTTTTGCATAATTTCTTCTAAAGCTCCATTGCCTAATAAATTAGAAACTCCACTATAGACTTTTTTTTCTACTCTTGTTTCAGTCATTAATGCTGCTCCATCAGCAATTTTATAAACTCTATCTACTAAGCTTCTTAATTCAACTAAATCTGAAGCTCTGATTAAATGTCGAATTGTTGCTTTGGCTTGAACAACATTGGCTGCATTCCCACCAGCATCCATATATGCATAATGAATTTTTGCAGATACAGGCATGTGTTCTCTCATATAATTTACACCTACATTCATTAATTCTATAGCATCTAAAGCACTTCTTCCAAGATGAGGCGCAATTGCTGCATGTGCCGCTTTTCCGAAAAATGTAAAATCAATTCTAATATTAGCCAATGAATTTGGTTTGTTTACAGAGTTAAATGTAGCTGGATGCCAGCTAATAGCTGTATCAACATCCTTAAAGCCTCCATCACGCGCCATATATGTTTTAGCAGCGCCCCCTTCTTCGGCTGGACATCCATAATAACGAACTCTAGCTTTTATATTATTTTTTTTTATCCAATCCTTTACTGCAGATGCAGCAAGTAAAGAAGCGGCACCAAGCAAATTATGACCACATCCATGCCCATTATCTATATTTTGAACAGGTTTTTGCTTCGCAATTCCAGCTTCTTGACTAAGTCCCGGCAAAGCATCAAACTCTCCAATAATAGCGATAAGTGGACCTTGATCCCCATATTCACCTATTACTGCAGTTGGGATATTGCAACTACCTTCAGTAACCTTGAAGCCTTCTTTTTTTAACATTTTAGTATGTTCAGCAACTGATCGAAATTCTTGATATAAAGTTTCAGGCATGTCAAATATTTGATCAGAAAATTTAATATAATCATCCCTTTTTATATTAACTATTTTCCATATATCTTCTTCATTACTCAATTTTTTAACCTTTAAAATAAATTTATATAGTTTACTAAGCTTATTTAACCCATGAATAAATACTCAAAATACCATCTAAAGTCATATCAAATGATAAATAAACTAAAAAGATAAGACCTAAATAAGCAATCCATTTATATTTTATTAATAATTTAATGATTGCAGTCGCAAATATTGCCATTATTAAGATAGATAAAATCAAACCAAATATTAATAATGATGTATTATCACGTGCAATGGCAGTTATAGCGACAATATTATCTAACGACATTGATAAATCTGCTATTGCAATTGTTACTAATGCTTTTTTAAAATTTCCTTTCTCTTTTTTTTCAACATCATTTATTTCTGAAGATATATCCTCTTCTTTAAAATCTTTTATATCTTTATAAAATGTCCAAGAAACCCAAAATAAAAGAATGCCTGCAAGGAAAAGAAGCCCAGGCACAGATATTAAATACGAAGCTATAGAAGCTAATAGAATTCTAAAAATTGCAGCTATTAATAAACCATAAAATATAATTTTTTTTCTTAATTTTACATCAAATTGAGATGCAGCCATACCTATAACTAGTGCATTGTCTCCAGATAAGACTACGTCAGCTATTATGATTTGGGATATGTCTAAAAAAAGATTTATCAAACCTAGATTATCCATTTATCAATTTATTAACTAATGGACTAGCCTTTAAAAGGTCTTGAGTATATGGATGTTGTGGATTGTCAAAAATATCTTCAACAATTCCTTCTTCAACTATTTTTCCCGATTTCATAACTATAACTCTATCTGCTAAATCTCTCACAACAGGCAAATCATGAGCAATAAAAATATAGGACAATGAAAATTTATCCCTTAGGTTTGATAGCAATTTAATTATTTGGGCTTGAATTGAAACATCTAATGCAGAGACAGCCTCGTCGCATATGATGATTTCTGGGTTCAATGCCAAAGCTCTAGCAATTGCAATTCTTTGTCTCTGACCACCTGAAAATTGATGAGGATATCGTCTTGAATCGTTTGGGTGAAGACCTACACTAATTAACAGTTCAGACACCCTTTCAAAAAATAACTTCTTATCAAGAAAATCTGAATGAATTACCCAGGGTTCTGAAATTATCTCGTAAACATTCATAGTAGGATTTAAAGAGGCAAAAGGATCTTGAAAAACCACTTGAACTTTTCTTCTAAAATTAAATAATTGCTTTTTATCAAATTCAAAAATATTTTTTCCATGATAAAGAATATTTCCACTAGTTGGCTCTATTAATCTTAATATTAAGTTAGATACAGTCGTCTTTCCAGAACCAGACTCACCTACCACACCTAAAATTTCATTAGAAAAAAGTTTAAAACTTACATTATCACATGCAATGGTATCATAATTTTTTGTAATATTGTTTATATCTAATATTGGTTTCAAGGTATTGTTTTTATTATTTTTTTTTGATTTAATAATTTGTCCTGGAATAGAATTCATTAGTTGTTTAGTGTAAGAATGATTAGGATTTATAAAAACTTTTTTAAGAGATCCACTTTCAACAATTTTTCCATTTTTTAATACAATAATATCGTCAGCAACTTCAGCAGCCACACCTAAATCATGAGTAATTAATATTAAACCCATATTTCTTTCATCACGAAGTTCTTTAAGTAAACCTAATATTTTAGCTTGAATAGTGACATCAAGTGCTGTGGTAGGTTCATCAGCAATAATTATATCAGGTTCTAAGGCCAACGCCATTGCTATCATTACTCTTTGTCTTTGACCGCCAGAAAATTGATGAGGAAAATCTTTTGCTCGACTTGAAGCATTCGGTATCTTTACTCTTTCTAATAAAGCAACTGCTTTACTCCAACTATCATTATTGTTTAACCCTTTATGAATTTGAAAACACTCAGCTATTTGCGATCCAATACTAAAAACAGGATTGAGATGTGCTAATGTATCTTGAAAAATAATAGCAATGTTACTTCCCATTAATTTTCTTCTATCACCATCAGAAAGTTTTAAAATATCTTGATTATTTAAAAAAACTTCACCGCTCTTAATTCTCCCAGGAGGACAACTTAAAATTCCCATGATCACTGAAGCAGTTACACTTTTACCAGATCCACTTTCTCCAATAATTGCTAATGTTTGCCCTTTATTTAATTCAAAGTTAATTCCTTGAACAGCATCAATTGTTCCATCTACCGTATCAAACGATACCGCTAAGTTAGAAATTTTTAATAATGGATAATCTAACTTACTCATTCTTATCTCCAATATCTTCAAGACGCCATCTTTGAATAGGATCAAGAACTATCCTAAGCCATGAAGATAAAAGATTTAAAGACAAGGCTACTAACATAATCATTAAACCAGGAAAAAAGGCTAACCACCAAGCAATTTGTAAGTAATTTCTACCCTGAGCAACCATTAATCCCCAAGTCACTTCAGGAGGCTGAATTCCAACTCCTAAAAAACTTAAAGCGGATTCACCTAACATAACAAAAGCAAAGTCTAAAGTAGCTATTGTAATTAAAGTAGGAATTGTTAAGGGCGCAATATGCTTAAAAATAATTCTTAGATGTGACGCTCCCATTGATACTGCTGCAGCAACAAATAATCGTTCTCTAATTTCAAGCACTTCCGCTCTAGCTGTCCTCATGTATATAGGCATTCTTGTAAATGCTAAAACCATAACTAAATTGATTAATCCTGGGTCAAACATATATAAAACAATAACAGCTAACAATAATGAAGGAAAACTCATAATAACATCAGCTAATCGCATTATAAAATTACCAATTTTACCCCCAAAATAGCCTGATATCAAACCGAGAACACCTCCAAAGGTCATAGATAATAACACTGCACTAGCAGCTATAAACATTGTATTTTGAGTGCCTATAATAAGCCTTGCAATCATACTTCTACCTAATGCATCTGCGCCTAAAAAGTACATCATATTATGATCAAAAGAAAAAGGGGCCAAATTACGTAATCTTAAATTCATTTTAGTAAAAGAGTTACTAGTTAAAGATGGTCCAAAAATAGCTATTATTAAAATAAAAATTAAAAAAATTATTGAAATTAAAGCAAGTTTATCATTTAAGAACATAGAATAAATTCTTTTAAATTTTTCAAGAATTGAATTGTTATTTCTTATTGTTTGCATATTATTTATGCCTTATTCTAGGATCTAAAGTCGCATAAGCTATATCAATAATTATATTGATTGATAGAATAACTATTGCTGTAATTAAAATTGAAGCTTGAACTACAGCAAAGTCTCTTTGTAAAATTGAATCTAACATCAATTTACCAATGCCTGGCCAACCAAAAATAGTTTCTACGATGATGGCACCATTTGCAATTGCGGCAGCCTGGTCTCCAGCAACAGTTATTACAGGTAATAATGCGTTGCGAAGTGCATGTTTAAAAATTACTGCTTTTTCTTTAACTCCTTTGGCTCTTGCTGTTTTAACAAAATCTGAACTCAAAGCTGTAATCATTGAACCTCTTACAACCTGAACAAGTAATCCAAGAGGGCGTATGACTAAAATCCCAATAGGCATAATCCAATAAGGAAACCCACCAATTCCAGATGTAGGAAGCCACCTTAATGAAACTGAAAAAATTAAAATAGCCGTTATAGCAACCCAAAAATCGGGAGCACTTGCTGCCGTTAACGAAACAACTCTCGATATTCTGTCAAAAATACCATTTGGTTTATAAGCTGCTAAAGATCCTATAATAATAGCCCCAAACAATGCAATTGTCATTGCAACAGCAGCTAAGGACAAAGTTACAGGTATTGCCTCTAGTACCACATCTATTGCTGGTCTTTGTTTTCTAAGAGAATACCCTAAATCACCTTGTGTTAAATCAGCTGCAAATCGACCAAACTGAATATATATAGGATCATTAAATCCGTGTTTTTCTGAAAATTCTTTTCTAACTTCTAGTGGAGCATCAATTGGTAAATAAAGATGGCCAGGATCGCCAGTAAGGCGAGCAAGAAAAAAAACCATTATAAAAAGACCAATAACAGCTAAAAGACTAGATAAAATACGTCTAGATAAATAATTTTTCATATTATTAACAGTAAATTAAAATAATAATTTCGACCAGAATTAACTCTGGTCGAAATAAGTTTTGTTAAAATGTTTAATTAAATTTTACTTGCGATACCTGTAATTGACTATTGGTGGCAATTGATGGTGTAAAATCTATCCTTGGGTTTACTCTTGAAAAACCAACCATATGAAACATTTGGACATCTGGAACTATATCTTGATGAAGTCTTCTTTGAACTTCCTGCCAAGTATCTCTCCTTTTGTCACCAGTAGCTGCTGTAGCAGCCTTTATACCAGCTTCAACTTTACTGTCACATGTAGTTGATTGAGCTCCTTCACAAGCGTATTTATTATACATTGAAAAAACTGCATCACCATTATTATTATCATGCTGACCTTGAACTAAAGTTGGACCGCGATCTTCTGCATATGGCCGACTTAAGAAATTTAACCATCCAGCAGTTTCCATCATTTTAATTTTAAGATTAAAACCTGCTTCTGATAACATTGCATGCATAGCTTCCATTGCCTCTGTTGAATTAGGATAAATACCTAATCTACCTATTATGACAATTTCTTTTCCAACATCAACACCATCTGCTTTTGCTGCAGCTACAAGTTTTTTTGCTTCTGCCAAATTATATGGCCAAGGCTTTAGTCTAGGATTATGACCGTTAATGCTTGGAACTACGATTTGTGTCTGAGGAACAACTCCTGCTGCAAATATAGTACCTCTTAAAGCATCAAGATCTATCGCTAAGTTCATAGCTTTTCTTAAACGAATATCATCTAAAGGTTTCTGAGACATGTCAATTCTGAGTCTTGCTGTTTCTGAATTAAAATAACTAAAGTCCATCTTTGGATCTGTTGCATCTTGCACAGCTATATTTGGAGCTATATCAGCCTCACCTGTTTTTACCATAGCGGCTCGAACAGCAGATTCTTTTCTAAACACATACATCACATCTTCTACAACTGGGGTACTTCCCCAATATCCAGAAAATCTTTTTAATGTAACAGATTGACCAGGTGTCCACTTACCAAAAACATAAGGTCCAGTTCCTTGAGGATTACGTTCACCTTTTGCTTCTTGAGTGTTTGGACTTGTTATGGACATAATTCCCATCATAGCTGGCATAATAGGTTGTGGTGTTTTAGTCTTAATTGCAACTGTATGACTTCCAACAACGGATGGTGTAACAGATATATTTCCAAAGAATTTAGTTCGAGCTTCACAATCATATTTAGGATTTAGAGCACGTTTAATAGATTTAACAACTGTCTTTGCATTTAAATCTGCACCATCATGAAATTTAACACCTTTACGAATATTAAATTCCCAAGTTAAATTATCAGTCTGCTTCCATGAAGTTGCCAGCCTAGCCTTTATTGATCCATCTTTTGGATCTATTTCAACTAAAGTTTCAGCTACATTTTGCATAATTATTCGTCCCACGTTAGAACGAGTAGCTTCACATGGATCAACAATATCAGGCTCTTCTGAAAGAACTACCGTAAGTGTTTTTCCTCCAGCATAAGCAGGTGAAAAAAAGCTAGCAACCGCAACAATCGAAGCAGCGGAAATAGCAAGTGATAAATGTTTTACTTTCATAATTATAAATTCCTTCCATAAATTATGTTAATTTGAAAAAATTATCGTTTGTAATCCTCCTTTCGTAATTTTAATAGTGTTAAAAATTAATTAATTATTCTTTCTAATTTTTGAAGAGTTTTTAAAAATTTAGGTTTAACATCATCTCCAAAACTAGCCGGCCAATTAGTATAAGAAACCTCACCAACATAAATATTACCTAGACTGTCTGCAGACAAACCATGAGGCGCTAAAAATTGCCCTGGCCTATGACCTGGACCATCTTCTCCTCCTAAACGAGTTATCAACACACCTTTATTATCAACAATACTTAATCGAGGGCCCAAATTTTTATATTGTCGATTTACCAACATTCCAGGACCTAATTCTCCTATAATACAAACTGGACATTTACCCCTGGGCATAAATAAACCGCATGGACGATGAAGATTATTCCATTGAGCCTCGTATTTTCCTTCAGTATTAAAAACTTGTATTCTATGATTTTCTCTATCAGCAACATAAATCCAACCATCATCGTCAGCAACTATGTTATGAACCAAATTAAATTGTCCAGGACCTGAACCTTGTTCTCCAAACGTCTTTATTAACTTTCCATCTGGAGAATATTTATGAACACATGCATTACCATAACCGTCAGAAACAAAAATATTATTATCTGGACATAGAGCTGTATGTGTACATCTATGAAAAGGTAGATTGGACATAAACTCAGAAGGATTACCAGGAACACCAATTTGAAAAAGTAGTTTTCCTTCAGGAGTAATTTTTTTTACCGTATGATCACCGTCATCAGTACAATATAAATTATCATCGGGACCAATATGAATTCCGTGAGGCCTATGAAAAAGGTCTTCTCCCCAAGATCTTATAAAATTTCCGTCAATATCAAAAACAATCATAGGGTGATTACCTCGATTAAAAACAAACACTTCATCTTTGCTATTAACACCAACACCAGCAACATCCATAAAAGACCAATCATCAGGAAGTTGAGCCCAATTTTCAATCACTTTATATCTATAATCTCCTGAACCGAGTATAATAGACAAAATATTATCTCCTCACATGATTAAATTATCATGTTAAACAAACTGTTTGTCCATACAATAATAACTCTTATTGATACTAAAATTAAATCAATCATAATTAATTAATAAAAATTATTTTTTTTTACTGAATTAAACATTAAAAAACTAGACATAAAAATAATAAAAGCACCTATTAAAGTTGATAATTCAGGGGTTTCATCAAAAAACATAAAAGCGAGAATAGAAATAATAGGTAATCTTAAAAAATCATAAGGAGCTATATAGCTAACATCAGAAAGTGTCATTGCTTTAGTCATTAAAATCATGTTAAGCACACCTATTAATCCTTGAATTGATAACAATAACAATAAGCCAAACGAAGGAACAACCCAAAAAAAACAAGCGGGAATAAACACTAACGGAACTGTACATAATAAATTCCAGACGATTAGCGTACTTGAACTATCCTTTGAAGACATTTTTTTTAAAATAAGTTGAATACAAGCGCTCAAAATAGCGCCCACAAAAGCCCAATAAATCGCTAATGGGATAATATTTTGTCCAGGTTTTAATATAATAACAATTCCCAAAAAACCAAGGAAAGCAAATAAAAAAATTACTCTATTAGGCTTTTCATTAAGAACTAAAATGGATCCTAAAATTATTAATATTGGAGTAATAAAAGATATAGCTGTTACATCTGACAAGGCTACAAATTTAATTGCAAAAAAGAAAGACGTTAAAGCACAAATTTTTAAGAAAGCTCTAGCAAAATGTAAATATTTATATTTAGAAATAAATACAGTTCTATCTTTTAAGAACAAAGGAACAATTAATATTAAACCAAAAAGGCTTCTATAAAAAACTATTAGAAAAGGATGTAATTCATCAGTAAGTATTCTTACAATAATTCCATCAAAAGCACTTAAAAAAGAAACTGAAATGGCTAGAATTGTAGCAATTAAAATTGGGGATTTAGATAATTCCATGAGCCTAATTTGATTTGATTTAAATCTTATATAATATTCCATTATACATATAAAATTAAAGATATTGATTATTTATTGATACTTTATTAGTATCAATAAATAATAAAATAAATAATAAAGATAGAAATATGCATACTTCAATAACAATTGAACAATTAAAATGCTTTATTGCTGTATCTAAAGAAATGAATTTTAGAAAAGCAGCAAAAAACCTAAATATGTCTCAACCACCTGTAACTAGACATATAGCAAATCTAGAACATAACCTTAAAACAAAACTATATGATCGTAACAGCCGATCAGTTAAACTTACCAAAGATGGAACTTTATTTTTAACACATGCAACTGAAATTATATCAAGAATAGAAGACGCTTCTGAAATAATTTTAAAAAATAAAGACGCAATGGTTGGATCTATTTCATTAGGTTTTGTTCCTTCTATGGCAAATGATATTTTGCCATTGATAGCAATTTATTTAAAAGAAAAGCTTCCTAAAATTAAGTTAAATTTAAGAGAATATATGAGCTTTGAACAAGTTGCAGCATTAAATGCAGGTAAATTAGATATAGGTCTGACAAGGCTTCCAAAAGATCTGGAAGCTTTTAATTATTCAAGAGTAATAAGTGAGCCATATTTTCTGGCTGTAAATAAAGAACATGAGTTATCAAAAAAAAAAGTTGTTACTCTAAAAGATTTGCATAATATTGATTTTATTATGTACGACGCAATTGTAGGACGTTATAGCTTTGAATTACTTTCTTCATTATTTTTGAATGCTGGAGTAAAACCAAATTTTGTTCAGTATGTAAGCCAGCCCTTAGTGTTTTTAGGATTAGTTAAAGCTTCTTTAGGTGTTGCTTTATTAGCTAGTTCAGCTATTAAAAATGCTCCTGACGATGTTGTTTTTAGAGAAATCAATCTACCAAGCTGGGTCAGAGCAGATGTTTACCTGGCCACAAGAAAAGAACCGAACAACCACCTTATACCAGACGTTTATAAAACTATTATTGAAGCGCTTTATAATAGAGTTGAAGTATAAATTTATTTTAACAATTGAAAATAATTTAAATTAAGCCAATAATATCTAATCATAATTAAAATAACTACTACGAAATAATAAAGATATGAAATCAATACTTATAACAGGTGCAGCATCAGGAATCGGAGCAGCATTAGTTAAAAAAATTGCTGCAAAAAATATATCTTTGACTTTAACTACAAAATCGAACTCAAAAGCATTAGAAGAAGTTTCTAATTTTGCAAAGAATAAAGGAGCAATTGTAAATTATATTTGTGGTGATTTGTCCAATAAAGTATTTATTAAAAAACTTGTGACTTTAGGACAAAAGCAAACTGGTATAATTGATCAATTTGTAGCAAACGCAGGATATGCTGATAAAAAGAAATTTGGAGAATTTAGTAATTCTGAATTAGTGAAATCCATTGAAACCATGGCTATATCATTCTCTGATATTATAAGCTTATCTATAGACGATTTTAAAAAATCTAAATACGGTCGTATTGTTAGCGTAAGCTCTTTTGTAAATAAGAACATAGGTCTAAATGACACTATTTTTCCTACAACAGCGGCTGCTAAAGGAGCTTTAGAAGCCCTTACTAAAACTCTATCTTTTCAATTAGCTAGATATCAAGTCACCGTTAACTCTATTTCTCCAGGTTACACTAAAAAAGATGGCAATCATTCAGCATTAAGTGATGAAGAATGGAATAAAATAATAAGTAAAATACCACTAGAAAGACTTGCTACACCAAATGATTCTGCTAATTTAATTGCATTTTTATTATCCAACGATGCTTCTTATATTACAGGGCAGATAATTAAAGTTGATGGAGGGCTGTCCCTTATTTAGAATATCTTTAAATTAAATCTATTTGGACAATACGGTGATATATCAATAGCTATCTTTTTATTCTCAATCATATCAGCTAAAATTTTAGCAGAACCCGCTGAAGTAGAAAGACCAATATGATTATGGCCAAAATTAAACCATAACTGTTTATGTTTTGGAGCTTTGCCAATCATAGGCATGCTATCAATTAAAGTAGGCCTTGATCCTAACCAAGCTTTTGGTGTTATTTTTTTATCTAGAGGGAGTATTTTGGATAATTTTTCTATTACTTCAGATATTTGATTTTCATTTTCAGAAGCTTCAAAAAAATTTAATTCCACACCTGAAGTAATTCTTATTTCGTTTCCAAGAGAACTATAGACGAACCCACCTTCTACATCATGTATTACAGGTGTAATAGAAACTTTATCTTTTGTTGAATAATGATGATGGTATCCTCTTTCCCAAGCAAGAGGGATATTGTAACCTAAATTAGATAAAAATTTTCTAGACCATGGACCAGTAGCAATTATAACCTCATCGTATTTTAACTTTGTATTATTCCCTGTTATAACATCCCAATAATTATTTACATATCTTAAATCTTTACAATTATCATTGATATATTTTCCTCCTTTTTTTAAAAAATAATCAAAATATTTTTTTGATAATTTTAAAGGAGAATTTACCCTTATTGAATTTTTAAATAATACACCCTTTGCAAATTTTACTTGAAGCTCAGGAACCATTTTCATGATTTCAGAAGTGTTTAACAGTTTATAATCAACTTTATTTTTATTTAAAATATTCATTTCAGAAGAATACTTTTGAAAGCTTAAGTCAGTTTTAAATAACTTTAGCCAACCGGGTTTTAATATCAGGCTCTCTGAAGAGCTTTTTTTTATTAATTCATGATGTGTTTTTAAAGATAAAGTTTGTAATTCTTTGTAGGCCTTTGCAGCTAATTCCATATGTTTTTGAGTGCTAAACATTAAAAAGCGAACTACCCAAAAAAATCTTGAAATAACAAATAACATTGAATATCTGAAACCAGTTCTTTTTTTAAAAATGAGAGAAAATAGAGATTTTAAAAGTTGAGGGTTATTAACAATTATCAAAGATGAATCTGTTATTACACCAGCGTTTCCATATGATGTTTGTGAGCCAGGTTCATTTGGATCAATTATAGTAACTGAATACCCTCTTTCAATTAATTCAATCCCTGAACATAAACCTACTATCCCAGAACCTATAACTAAAACACGTTTCATTTACCCGTTAAATCTTGTTGAGTTAAAATATGCTGACAATGGTAGTAGTTAATTAATAAATCATCATTTTCTTCTAAAGAGTATTCATCTTTTAAAATAGAAACAGCTTTTTCAAGAGATAATAAATTCAAACCTTCTATTATAATCGCTTGAGAAATAATTTGATCAAAATGACCTTGTGAAGATCTATATGATTTTTCTTCAGTTTGCATTTGCCCAAAAGCATGATCTCCTAATATCACATGCATTCCAGTTATGCCTTGTAACTTAATAGTTTGGGGAACAGACATCTTTAAATTTTCTACATTATTACTAACTTCAATATCTTTTTTTAAGAATCTAATTGTAGCAATATTACCTCCAAAGCCAACTGATTTACTAGCGATAACACTGCAGATGGTTCGCGATGGAGCAATATAATGTGATAAAATATTTTTAGTCAATTTAGTTGGATTATTTAATCTATCTAAATATTTCCTTGAAATAAAAACATCTTTCCTTTCTGCTTCATACATCATGAAATACTTATGATTTATATGAGTTCCAGGAACTCCGATTGCTCTACAACCTCTTAAGAACCCTGGAAGAGCAATTCTTTCAGGCATATGTTCTTTGCTGTGCCATGAATTGTAATCAGCTTCTTTTTCCTCAACAATACCACCCCAATTAACCAAAACTGCGTCGCCAAGTAAACTCATTGAAGATTCCAATACATAATATTTTAAATTTATATAATAAGGTTATAACAAGAAGAATTAATAGTTATATAAAAAATTATCTCTTATCTATTTTTTTTTTATTCTGTAATAACTTATTTTTTTTAGCATTTCTCTTAAGGCCTGATTTACCTTTTATACTAGCCAATTTTTTAGATTTATATTTTTTATCTTCAAATTGATTAGCATCATGTTTTGGCTTTGATTGAGATCTATTAATTTCTTCATTATAGCCTATAATATTCTCTGGATTTAAAAGATTACTTTTTACAACTTCTAACTTTAAATCTATTAATTTTTCTATTCTAAATAATTTTAATCTTTCACTTGGTTCACAAAAAGATACTGCAATACCTGATGCTCCTGCTCTTGCAGTCCTG
>Ga0209711_10003388_pt1 | contig 13512 bp, 11 predicted proteins | sample ArcticOcean_MG_C_7_FD_187441 | JGI IMG/M metagenome (GOLD analysis project Ga0209711, IMG submission 187441) | Marine microbial communities from western Arctic Ocean - ArcticOcean_MG_CB11_88 (SPAdes) (version 2) | ecosystem: Environmental > Aquatic > Marine > Oceanic | place: Arctic Ocean... | reverse complement strand
CACCACCAAGTCCACCACCACCAAGTCCACCACCACCACCAACTCCACCACCTGCACCACCACCACCAAGTCCACCACCACCAAGTCCACCACAATAATCACTTCTTGGAACTCCAGCATACCAGCTGACAATGTGCCTCCATTTTCCACAAGTTTGAACCCCATACGTGGTCCAGCGAGTTCGTGTGTATAACCATAAATCAATCTGACCACTATAAAAAACAAAGCCTGCATCCCAATCTCGAAGGTGTAGTCCGGCTTTCATCCATAAATAAGTTAAACAAGTTAAACAAGTTAAACAAGTTAAAAAAGTTAAATGAAAAAGTTAATTAAGTATATTTTTTATCAAATAATTCTAATGCGTTGATGATCGTTTCGTCCATATTAAAATATTTATAATTTGCGAGTCTACCTACAAATGTGACGTTTGTCTCTTGTGCTGCTAGCGCCTGGTATTTGGCATACAATGCTTTGTTTTGTGGGTTTGGGACGGGGTAGTACGGTTCTCCTATGTCTGATGAGTATTCGAAAAATACAATGGTGTCGTTTGATTTCTGTTGTAGTAAATGTTTGTATTCGATTGCGCGTGTATATTTGTATTTTAAAGCGGGGTAGTTAACGTGTGCTTTTGGTTGATAAAACGATGTGTTTTTGAATACTTTTCGTTCAAACCTGAGGGATCTGTATTCTAATTTTTCCATGCCTTGTTCGGCAAAGTATGCGTCGACGGGCCCTGTGAAATATATGTGTCCACAATTCATATCGTTTTTAATTTTGAAGTAGTCTGTGTTGAGATTTACGGTGATGCGTTCTGAATGAAACATATTTTCGAATATTCTTGTATACCCGTGTGTGGGCAGTCCTTGGTACGGGTCTGTGAAATACCGATTTTCGTGATTTGTTCTGACTGGAATGCGTGCTAGTACGGATGGTGCTAGTTCTTTTGGTTCTTTGTTCCATTGTTTGATGGTGTATGGTTTGAAAATGAGTTCGTACAATTTTTTCCCTACGCGTTGTAACCCAATTTCTTCTGAATTTTGTGGGTTTTGTGTTGGTATTTGTACATTTTCTAACCATTGTGTCATTTGTGTTTCGTTTGTGATATTTAGATTGAATATGGTATTAACGGTGTCTATGTTTACGGGTACTGGTACGTAATCTTCGTGTACTTTTGCAATGCACTGGTGTTCCCAATGTGTCCATTGACTAAATTGTTGTATGTATTCCCATACTCTTTTTATTTTGGTGTGAAACAGATGTACGCCGTATTTGCTTACTCTAATGCCTGTTTCTTTGTCTATGTAATCGTACATGTTTCCGCCTATGTGGTCTCTTTTTTCTACAATGCGAACTGTGTGGTTGAATGTGTTGACGTGTCTTTCTGCTAATACTGCTGCGGACATTCCTGCGCCAACGATACATATGTCGTAGAAAGGTTCATTTTTTTTCCCTAATCCTGTTGCGTTTGCGGATGTTTGTAAAATTTTTTCAATGGATGTGTATGTGGGTTTCCAGCCTGTTAGTTTGCGTAATTTGTTGTTTGATGCGTATAAGTTTGATGGGCTGTATGATAGTTTTTGTTTTCCAAAGCAAATGGGAATGAAAATGTTGGTGGCTTTTCTTGCGGCTTCTATGAATTCTAATGTTGATACGCCTGTTCCTGTTGCGACGTTCCATGTCTGACTTTCTTTATAGTGCATGACTGCTATGTGTGCGTCTACTATGTCTGAAACGTGTACATAGTCGCGTACGGCTGTTCCATCGGCGGTGTCTAAGTTTGTTTCGTATAGTTCTACGCATTTTCTTTTTTGTAGTATGGTGTCGACTACGGATGTCCATAATCGTCCGTATTGTGCTAAATGTGGGTTTGGGTTTTCGTATATCCTGCCTTGTGGGTCTGCGCCGACGACGTTGAAATATCTTAATATTTGTGGTTTGAAAGTGTTTGAAATTTTGGTTTTGATATATTTTTCGGCGTTTAATTTGCATTGTCCGTATGGTGATACTGGTTTTGTGGGTGTGTTTTCTGTGATCGGTAATGTTTCTGGTGTTCCGTATACTGCGCATGAGCTTGAATATACAAAATTGGGTATGTTGTATTTAATGGCGGAATCTACGATGAGCTTTGTGTTTACTGTTATGTTTGCTTCGTATAAATCTGGGTATTCAACGGATTCTTTGGCAAATGCGTTTGCGGCGAAATGAAATACGGTGTTTGCGTTGGGATATTTTTGAAATACTTTGTTTAATTCTTGTTGGTTTCCAATGTCTATGAGGTGAAATATGAATTTTGAATTTTTTTTTAGAACGTTTAAGTTTTCTGTGGAACTCCTTGATAAGTTATCTATACCTACGACTTTGTGTCCGAGGTCAAGTAGTTTTAGTGCGGCGTGTGAACCTATGTATCCTGCACATCCAGTTACGATGAAAATCTTGTCGTCATTTTGTTGATTGAGAATGATGCATATAATAACAATGAAAGCGGGTATGATGGTGTATTTTGTATTCCACATTTGTTTAATGTAAAATGACTAAATAGACACTGTGAAACAAATCATGGATTAAAAAATGATTTTGTTTTTTTCTGAAATATTGTTTCCTTCGTTTTGGTGGGTTGTTATTGATTTGTTTCCTTCGTTTTGAACGAGAGTGAGACTTGCAGTGATTGATAATAATGGTACGCCGAATAAAATATAGATCCCTCCGAGTATATTTGAAACGTTTGTATTTGAAATTAGTTGTGAACCTGTGGTCGTCATTCCACCCACTGCAAAATTTAACGATTTTGAAAAAGACCATTTTTCAACAATAATTCCAATGAACACGCCAAATATTCCCCATATAACAGTGACAATAATGCTAAATGTAAGTGGTGTGCATCCTAACCAATTTGCGAAGGTTTGAATTTTTTTGTGTCCGCTAGACAATATTGAGTCGTTACCCATGATCGTTTGTATTATGGTTAGCCACCACTTAAAAACGACAAAATATCCTAGTAACATCCATATTGTGGTCACAAATAATGATGTGTTGTCTTCATTTAAATTACCGTCCCCCATTCCGATGTTGAATGCTGTGTCGAATGTATAGCGGAACGCTGCTGCCACGGTGTAGTCGTTATATAAAACATAAAAGAGTATGATGCCTAATAATAATACGGGAGCGCTTTTCATTTTACAACATATACTGTCTATATATAGTTTAAAACTATTTTACACATATGACAATTTGTATTTAAATTTATATTTTTGAGTACAAAAAAAATGTATTCTGCAGGCGATATTATTACTTTTGAAATTGCAGACAAACAATTCCACGGAGAAATCTTAGGTATTGATGACCAAAACAAAATTGAAGTGTCGCGTTTAAAAGAAACGGAAAAACAAGAAGGTCGTATTTGGGAATTCGTGTCCGATGATGCGTGGTCTGCAATTGAACCTAAGTTTGTGAAAAAACATATTCGCGTTGGCAATGATGCTTCTCGAAAAGAAGTTGTTAAAGCATGGAAAGACGTAGGATTTATCCCTGGTGGTGACGGGATTACTTTTTGTCGCATTGAGGATGAGGATGAAACGACTCTCCCCCTGTACGACGGAGACGAATCCTCTGACGACGAATCTTCTGACGAAGCATCCGCGAATCCTGCAATGCACGGTTATGCAGACGACGGTTTTGTTGTTCCTGACGACGAAGGTTCTGAGTTTGAATTCGCTGATCCAGACGAACTCGACGAAGAAGGAGCCAGATTTGTCCGTGAAACGCACCAGGCGGTCCACGACTTTGATAAATGGAATCCTGAAGACAAGCAGGGCAAAGCCATCAAAAAATTCGTGGAAACGATGGATCACAAAGCGACCATTCAAACGGACAACGCGCGATTCGAGAAGGGAAAGAAAACAATTCGTACTGGTAAACCACCGATTAAAAAAAAACGTAAACGAGATAATTAAGTATTTTTAGTGTCTTTATTGTGTGTGTGTACACGTTGCAGTAGTATTTCAAGTGTTGGACATCTCTTTAGTCTTTTTTTCGCGGGTTTCGTACAAATTAATTTACGTTTTGGCATTTAGAATAAGATATTAATTATTTTCTGACGATATTCTTCGTCTTCTTCTATTCTATTCAAATTTAGGACTACTTGTTCGAGCTGACTTTGAACATTTTTCCATACGAGATTGCTGGGTCCAAAGACGCCATTTTCAAAACGCATGGGATACAATAATTGTTCGCCTCGGTACGTTTCAACGAGAACGATCTTTTCTTTGCGCAACATTTTTGCATAAAGAAGACATTGAATTTCTTCGTAGTTACAAACTCTGTGGAATAATCTTGAAGAACGACTTTTTAGTTCGTAAATTGTATCGGTATTCTGGTCGAATCCGTCAATTCTACCAATGACGAAGGCACCATACGCACCATGACCACGCGATACATTTAAAAAATAGGAGCGGTCATTTCCAGCTTTCACATTTGGAACGGTACGCTGAAGAATTTCCATATCTGTCGCCTCTTTTTTTGTACCTCTTTGTGTATTGATCGACTTTTTGGCCTGTTTTTCAATCGTTTTCGCCACCTTTTTGGCCAAGGACGCTTTTTCAACAGCTTTCACTTCTTGTTTGTGGGCCTTTTCGACAACTGCCTTTTTGTCAACATACCAACCATGGTCGTTTGCTTCCTGCATAGAACACTTTTTTGCAGATTTTGAACCTGTTTTGTGATAAACACGTTCTTCTACGCAGAAATATCCCATTTTTCTTGTCTTTTTGACACCAGACGAAATTTTGTGATATTGTACAAGTTGGTGGGTTCGTTTGGCTTTTGATAGTGCTTGGCGTGCATGTTCTACTTGTTGTTGCGTTTGTTCCGCTTCTTTGACGGCGTGTGTCTTCATTTCGGCAACGGCTGTTCGTTGGTCGACTTTGCGGTCGATGGCCTTTGCAATGGTTTTGGCGTGTTTTTGTTCAATTTGTTGTGTGACGATTTGTTCTGTGGTTTGTTTGTTCGGAGAGTACGATGGCGTCACACCAAACCTGGGCATTCTTTTCAAGTTCATTTGCCACGTTTTAGCGAGCGCTTCTTCGGGGTTTTGAAACTTATTTTTGCCCAAAAGTGCTGCTACGGACGAAGCATTAATTTGCCAACTAAATTTTCGGGACATTTTACGTTTATTCATTTTATTAAAAAATATAAGGTTAAACTTTGTTTTTATCTTATGCTCTGCTTAAGTATTATTTTTGGTGCTACTCCCATGGCCATCAGTTCTTGCATCATCAGTTTTCCAGCATATGGCATTTTGACAACATGAACATCTGCATTGTCACAAGATTGACAACGCATAGGATCGTAAGTATCAGCTTGTTTTGACGTCCCAATGAGTCCACAATGCTCGCAAATGGGCGCGTCATAAGCGTCTGAAGATATCATCATTCTTTCGTGCAAAACAGCCGATGCACCATGTGCCACACCACAATCTCTTTCCATTTCACCCCAACGAAGGCCACCTCCATTTGCTCTCCCGTCCACAGGTTGTCTCGTGAGTCCCACAATCTTTCCTTTTGCTCTAGCGTGGATCTTGTCAGCAACCATGTGTTTCAACCGTTGGTAAAATGTAGGACCAATAAATACACGACCTTCCATACGTTTTCCTGTATGTGGATGGTACATGACTTCTTTACCATCTTCGGAAAACCCCGCTTTTTTAAGCAACGCACATATATTCTCCACTGAATCGTGTGAAAATGCGGTGGCATCTTGTCTCACTCCTGTTAACGCGGCCAATTTGGAGGCCACACATTCAAACACGTGTCCAATGGTCATTCTGGAAGGTATGGCGTGTGGGTTGACGATTAAGTCGGGCACGATACCTTCGGCAGTGAATGGAAGGTCTTCTTGGTTGTACATCATGCCTATTGTGCCTTTTTGTCCGTGTCTCGAACTGAATTTGTCACCGATTTCAGGAATCCGTTGTTCACGGATGCGCGTTTTGGCTGTTTGGCCACCGTTTGAATTTTGAAATAGGATAGTAGCATCGACGACACCGCTCGACTTTTTATTTTTGGTGACATGTGGATGCGATTTTCCTTCTGTGATGTTGCAGAAAATTGCTTTACCCTTTTCGATCTTTTGATTTGGAAAAGTTAGACCATCTACATCTAATGCAGAGGTAACATCACCATATATATCCTGCTTTTTAAATTCGGAAGCGGGTGCTTGGCGGGTCGACGAGTTCGAAGACGCATAGGTTCGATATGTCGTTGAACGCCCAAATCCTCTGTCAACCGCATATCGGTTAAATAACAGCGAATCTTCCTGGTTGTACCCACCGAAACACATAATAGCGACGATGGCTTGTGTTCCAGCTGGTAATTCGTCACCACACAACGCTTTCGCTGCCCGAGTCGTTACCAAGGGCTTTTGTGGGTAGTGCATGATATGACCATTGGTGTCAAAGCGTTTTGCATAGTTTGAGGCGTATATGCCCATCGCCTGTTTTCCCATCGCCGCTTGGTAAACGTTTCTCGGGGACTGGTTGTGGTCTGGGTATGGAATTGTGCTTGCCAATGTCCCAAGAATGAGGGATGGGTCCAATTCACAATGTGTGTGTTCTATTGTTAGGTTTTCTGGTCGAAGGGCAATAAAAGCTCTCTCTTCCTCATATACCGATAAATTTTCTACAACACCCAGTGTAAACATATCTTCCCAGTGTAAACGTTCATCTCGGAGGTCGACAACCTTTTCAGGTTGAATAAGCAATTTACCATCAATGACCACAAACACTGGTCTCGAAAGCCTTCCAGAATCAGTCCAAATTTCGATGTTATCATTTTCAATAGCAACACATACATCCGAAGATATTGTTCTTACACGCCGAGCTTGGCGAATAGTTTCAACAATTTCTATACGATCCGTTAAACCAATCGGTGCACCATTATGAAAGACAATATATTTACCATTTGGTGAAAAAAAAGGCTTTACAATCTGCTCCAATTTTAGCGTATCACATTGTGTCGTAATATACGCTGACAATGACAATTGTTTGACCAAACCACAAGGTCCACCCTCAGGTGTTTCAGAAGGACACATATAACCCCATTGGTTGCCATACAACAGACGTGGCGCGATAATTTTTTGTTGGGAGTCGATACCTGTGTCAACGCGGCGTAATTGCGAAATACACGAAATGTAGGTATTGCGATTCAACAATTGTGAAACGCCAACGCGTCCAGCAAAGGCGGAATTTTTAATCTTCCAATTGCCCGTTGCCAACGCGTATTTGATTCCGTCCGTAATATGCTGTGGTTGTATCAATCGGTGTGGCCGTATCCGTTTGTTTTTGTTTAATAAAGCCACTGCTTGTTTGCGAATTGTCCCCAGTAATTGGTAAAACAAATGTGAAAACATGGAACCCAACATTGCTCCCGCCGTGTCCAAACGTTTTGCACGCACATGATCTCTGTCATCATATTCTTTATTGTGCAAACTATTCAAATATTTTTTCCATTGCAAAGTTAATTGCATTGCTTTGAAGTCGTTGGCAATATTTGGATAAACTACTCGCTCAAGCATTTGCACGGGGTTTTCGTGGTATTTACCCAACCATGCCATCGCAGCTTCTTGCGTCAGTGCACATGCGGCATCTTCAACAGATTGACGGACGTCTTCTTGGTCAATTTTTAATTGCCATTTACCATCCACATCACCCAGAGCACGAAACAATATAATAATCGGAATTTCTACCTCAAACCCAGGCACTGACACACGAAACGGAGACGAACCAAACTTACGAACCTTTATTCTCAAAGTAGCCACGCGATGAGCCACAGTGTCGTATTCAGCATGGTACAGACATTCAGACGGTGAAAAACAAAATATAATATTAGGAGAAATACGCTCTTGTACTACCAGAGTTTTTTCACGACCATTTACTATGAAATAACCGCCTGGATCATGGGGACATTCACCGTTAGCAAAATCATCCGAAGAAGAACATAAAGACGAACGAAACATTACAGGCATTCGCGCCAAAAAGATATCTTTAGATACTTCCTCTACGCGTTTACCTTGTGCATTTGTGTGTGTGTGGTGCACGTTTACAAACATAGGACAAGAATACAGTAAATCGCGATTTCGAGCTTCCATAGGTGTACACCTTCGTATGTCGTTGTTTTTTTCCATACAAGAAGGTACACCATACCGTGGTCCTTTGAGTTGAATAATGTGTGTGGGTGCATCCATAGATAATTCTGAACGTACTTCTATTAGGCGATGGTTTTCAATAACGGTTGGAACAATACGAGACACAAAATCGTCATATGAATTGATCGCCTGGGCTGTCAGCGAAACATCACGAAAAAGTGCGTCCACAACAGTTTGTTGCATTTCTGCTACATAATTACGATATATATAAAAATAAAAAAATGTGTTACTTATTTGTATTTTTTATAAACGTCTTCATTTTGTGAAGCGCGAGTAAATCAATATCGTCCTCCCAATTGGCAACAATTTCAATCGGATTCTCTTCCGGAAATATCATTTCGGTAAACATATTTGTCTCAATCATTTCTTCCAAAAGTCGCTTGCGTTTGAAATTATTGTCAGCAAATGTCAAATACGGATGGGTCACAGGCGGAAATTGGTCCAAAGCACGTATTTCGTCATCACACAGGTCACGGTCAAACGAATACTTGTCAAAGTTCTTTCCCAAGAGCTGGCGCAAGTTTGTTAGGTTTGATGGTTGCATCTTGATTTTGAATAGAGAATTACAAATTTTAGAATAGAAATTTATTCCAATTTTGTGTTATCTTTATGGCCAATTGTCCCAGGCACCAGCACCAGCACCAGCACCAGCACCAGCACCAAGGTTTTACAGGCGCGGAGGATGGTGCCAAAAGTCAATATAATGATTATTTGTATTTACTTTTTGAAAATTTTTTTATTATCGCGATTCCCGAATGGTTTCATTACCAAATCGAATTTAGTGATTGATTTGTATTTCAAGTATTTTGAAATAAAAAAAACAATGTCTCTACTTAAAGGGTGTATTGGCTTTGTTGTGGGACCTTTTCACAATTTCTGGAATGCTCCTGCGTTTACTCTTATCGTTATGTTGCTTGGCGTACATTTTGTACCGTTTCTTTGTTGTTTTGAGTTGTCGACGGAGTTTATCGGAAGTGAAAGTCAAAATGTTTCTCATTTCTTGTTTCCAATCGTACTTGTTCTGCCAAATGGCTGTCTGATCAAACCGAATCACTTTAAGTTTTTCTTTTTTAACCAAATATTCCTTCCATTTATCTAAAATCATGCGGTGAAAGAGGGTGTAGCTTTTAAAGTAGGCAACTTGCGTGTTGTGCTGTGCGCCGTCGAGCTCCCAAATAAATTCAGAATTAGGTATACGATAATCCAGCTTGCCAAATTTGCCGTAGTTTTTTTTCATTTGTTTCATGCCGCCAGGAATGTATTGAGTGACAACTTTAATGTTCATTTCGTCCTGTAAGAAATTCAAAACCATGAGTTCGGTTTTATTTTTGCATGTGGGGCACCATTGACCGTTGTTGGTAACATTGTCCAACCTCATTGAAAATACATGGAAACAGACATCGCATTTGAAATCAACTTTTGTGCGACTGCTTATTGGTAAACGAAGATCCGCTTTATTGACAGTGCAATCGGCTTTTTTCTTATCGTTTAGAGTTACACCTTTGTAAGGAGCAAATGAACGGTCGAAACAAAATGTGCAGGTATCGACCCCGCAATGCTTCCATTTGTCGGAGCACATGCCACACCAACTACCGCTGGTAACATGGTTCAACTTCATTGAAAATACATGCAAACAGACATCGCATTTGAAATCAACTTTTGTGGCACAGTGCAATGCTAAACGAAGATCCGCTTTATTGACAGTGCAATCGGCTTTTTTCTTATCGTTTAGAGTTACACCTTTGTGCGACGCAAGGGAACGGTCGAAACAGAATGTACAGGTCATCACACCGCAATGCTTCCACTTAATGGAGCACATGTTGCACCATCGACCGTTGGTAACATTAGACAAAGTCGATGAAAATGTATGAAAACAGACATCGCATTTGAAATCTACTTTTATTTTGTTGCTACCACAACTCAACTGGACATCAACGGGATTGACCAAGTACCCGACTTTCGGATTATTTGCAGGTGTTTTGTGGGCAATGCACAATCCATTTTGCTCTTGAATACAATTGTCAGTATCAAGTTCACACGTGAAATTTATAAACTCGGTCCTGAACGGTCTTTTTGGTTTTGATTTTTTTTTAGGTCTGCCGACACCAGCCCCCTCGGTCGCAAGTCTTTTTTTGCTGGCTGCTCCTATCGCCAGCATTTCTGTTGTCTACTACGTGTATAGATTGACTATTAAAAAAAAAATATGTGTAAATTATTCTTGAAATATATTTTTGAGAATATGTTAGGAGTATGTTTTCAATTTAATAAAAACTATTTACATGTATAGTGTGTATATAATAAAATGATGTTACGGAAAACAAATAAAAAATAAAAACAAGTAAAGAAGTTAAGACTTTTATTAACAAAAAAACATTAATGCGGTAATTTATTTGGTCCGACTACTATTTCAACCAGTCTATTAGGGTCAATGAAATTCTTCAATGTTGTGTTGACATTTTGAATCTCCAATGCGTTCACTTGCCGTTCAAAATCATAAAAATCTTTTTCTGGGTCTTTGCCTCTGACAATGGATTGAACGACCATTCCATGTAAATGGTCCACTGAATCGGATGCTATTACACGTGAACCTATCATTCGGTCCTTGGCATTCTGAAGTTCTAGAGGTGTTACACCGTGTTCATGCCATTCTTGTATCAATGTCTTGGTACATTAGGTCCCGTCTTTTCCAAAGAACTAAACCTTGTACTAATTTCATGTATTAATTACATATTTTTTTACGTGACATGACCTCGTAGTCAGACCATGTATCCGAAGTACACATTTCACGTACCAACTCGTCAAATGTGGTCTCGAGCTTCCACCCCAGTTTATCGCGCGCTTTCGAAGCATCCCCGAGCAATGTTTCCACCTCGGACGGGCGAAAATAACGCTCCGAAACGCGGACAAGAACACGGCCGTACTGATCGGTCGCAATTTCGTTAACACCTTTGCCCGACCAAGTCAGTTGCCAATCCAGTACTCCCGCAGCTTTGTTCACAAAATCGCGGACGGAATACTGCTCGCCTGTGGCAATCACGTAATCATCCGGCGTGTCCTGTTGCAGCATCAACCACATCGCTTTGACAAAATCGCGCGCGTGACCCCAATCGCGCTTAGCGTCCAGATTGCCTAGAACAAGTTCCTTCGCAACGCAGGCCTTAATGGCCGCAAATTGACGTGTAATCTTGCGTGTGACAAAGGTCTCGCCTCGGCGCGGTGATTCGTGGTTAAATAGAATGCCAGAAGAGGCGTGCATGCCATAGGCCTCGCGATAATTCTTGACAATCCAGTGAGCGTACAACTTGGCGCATCCATACGGAGACCTGGGGTAAAAGGGCGTTGTTTCACACTGGGGATTTTCTTGCACAAGGCCGAACATTTCGGACGTAGATGCCTGATAAAAGCGAGTCTTTTCTACAAGGCCCGTCGTACGAATAGCTTCTAACAGTTTTAGCGTGCCGACGCCGGACGTTTCCGCTGTGTATTCAGGCAGTTCGAATGATACTTTAACGTGTGACTGAGCACCGAGATTGTACACCTCAAGTCGTTCGGGATTTTTGGATTTTATTTTGCTTAGAACACCAATCAACGACGACGAATCGGTCAAATCACCATAGTGTAGCATCAACTGATCGTAAATATGGTTAATTCTTGGCGTATGAATGGCAGATTGGCGACGAATGATGCCGTGAACGGTGTACCCTTTTAGAAGTAACAGTTCAGCGAGATAAGAACCGTCTTGACCTGTAATGCCAGTTATAAGTGCAACGGACATTTGTTAATAATGTCTTCTATATATAGAAGATTTAATAAAAGTTTGGATTTTTATTAAAACTTAATAGGGTTAAGTAAATCATTTATCCAAAATATACTGAAGCTAATTTTAGCAAACCCACGTTTAAAAAATTGGTGGAATATTTAGGTGTATAGGCCCATTTGTGAAAAAAAATTAAAGAAGTTGTTGCACTTTTTGACCACAAAAATAAGAGCCAAACGACCAAATCGCCGAACAAATTGGAGCATACGACTGTCGAAACCACTGTAAACGACCCAACTATGTATTAGTTTTGAAATAAATGAATTTATACGACTGGATTTTTTATTTACTGACTATATGCTCTTAGACGAGGATCAGTAGCATATATTATGTTAAATTCATTACGAGTTCTGCGATTTCCCTGCGATTTTCCCTGCGATTTCCAAACAAAAAGAATTTTTCTATTCAAACAAAAAGAAAATTCTTACACACACAAAAAAGAAAACAATGTTCCCCTCATACCCTGCTCATTCTTCTAACGACACATTTTACGGAAACGAAAATGCCACCAAACGCATTAAAAACGCAAAACACGATAAATGCGAACGTTTTGACGTTCTTTGTGCCGTGGTAGGGAATATTCGCCAAAAAAATATTTGCCCAAAAAATAAAATACGCTCACCAACTCAAAATGAAATTTCCAAAGGTGTTTTGCGTCATCTTTTTGTTGAAGAAGTGGTACGAAAAAATTCGAAACACGTCGACAAGTACTTTTTTTCAAGAAGCGGTGCAAAATACCGCTCCATAGCCGAAATAAAACGCGATACCGTGTTTTTGAACGTTTATAAGGACCAAAAATTCTACAATAGGATGGGACGTTTGTTGACAGACACGTCAGCAGAAATTATCAACGAACTCAGTCCTGGCGCTACGTTGTTCTACCAAGGAATAGGTCGTTCGTCTAAACAAACGTTGAAAGATTTCCTGGGTGATTCAGAAGACATTCGTCTTTTACAAGGAAGAGAGAGTTTTATTAGAATAAAATTTGTATAAAACTATTTTTTTTTATTGTTGTGCTTTTTTAGGGTTAGAAAGAATAATTATATATTATTCTTTCTCGACCCTGGCATCTTGGGAACTTATAAATCTCTTTACTATGTTTTGCATATGTACCAAGTTTGCTCTCAAGTCAATGTCGTCACTTAGTCTTGCTTGAAATAGTGCCTTCAAATGTTCAACTTCACCTTCGAGTATTACAATGCGTTCAAATGCTTGTTTTAATTGTGCCTTTTGTAGGTCGCTGGTCTCCTTTACTAAATGTGACTTCAGAATTGCCAACTCTTTCATAGGTGGATGCGGGATTCCTCTTTTGGGTCTAGTTGGTGGTAAAAATCGTGACATTGTGATTAAAAATGTATGCTTTAAATAGAATATTTTTGTTCACAATAATATATTTGACAATATATTTAAGATACAAGAAGAGTGAGGAAAGACTTTTTTGCCGTTGCCGTTGCCGTTGCCGTTGCCGTTGCCGGAGTTATTATTAAAACTTAATTGGG
>Ga0209711_10003380_pt1 | contig 13535 bp, 10 predicted proteins | sample ArcticOcean_MG_C_7_FD_187441 | JGI IMG/M metagenome (GOLD analysis project Ga0209711, IMG submission 187441) | Marine microbial communities from western Arctic Ocean - ArcticOcean_MG_CB11_88 (SPAdes) (version 2) | ecosystem: Environmental > Aquatic > Marine > Oceanic | place: Arctic Ocean... | reverse complement strand
TGTGTCAAAGAGAAGTTTGGCAACTCATATAAAGATATTCCTGATGAAAAGTTTCAAGAAGTTGTTGATTACATTAACTTTTTGAAAGAGAACCCAAGTTAAGCAAGAGAACATTTTGTTCTCACTCGGTTTTGTTGCCAGTGTACAGGTTTTTAAAGGAAAGGTTTTTCTTTAATCTAAAGCATCTGATATAAAAACATCAGTAACAGCTCTTATTCCACTTCTATTAGCACCATGAACTGTTGAGTATGCTCCAGCAGTTGCTTCTCCAGCAAAAAAAATTCTATCTCCTACTGGTTTTTTTAATTCTGGTCGTAAATTTGATTTACCTGGTATTGCACCCGAGTAAGCTCCTAAAGTAAATGGATTTTTATTCCATCCTGTAGCTATAGCTTTAACAAAATATTTATCATAAAATTTAGAACCAAAATTTGATTTAAGTTGATTAACAACAAAGTCAATCATAGCTTGGCTGCCTTCATTTTCTAAACTTCTTGAAAATTCTCCATTAAGAGCAAAAAGACATAAATTTGTTCCACCCATTTTTAGAAGGCCGTAACCAATCCCTTCTGGTGATTTTGCGCCGTTACTATTAATTTTAGAATAAAAATTGGTATCATTTTTAAATCTTCCTACGAATTTCTTTTTTAATTCAATGATCACCCTATTGGAGGTTCCCATAGTAATTCCTTCAAAAGCTTCATATTTTCTTGATGATAATTTTGGTGAAAATTTAATTTTTTCTGCTCTTAGAACACCAACAGATGTGGTCACAATACATGCTTTTGCATTTATTGTTCCTTTGTTTGTTACAACTTGTACTCCTTTCCCTCCCCATTTTATTTCATTTACAATTGTATTTAATTTAACAGGAATATCTCTTCTATAATATGCTAACAATGTTCCATATCCTTCTTTGCAAAGTGCATTTCCACTTTCCCAATAACTATCTTCATAATTAAGACTATCGTCTGCTATAGAAAGATTATCAAAATCTCTTGCTGTAATTGATGCATGAGCAGTATCAAACCAATTATTCTTTTTTAAATTTTCTGGAATTTTGTTCATCAGTGGTTCATCTATGCCACCATTTCCATAGATATTTTTTATTTTTTTGCGTACATGCCAAAAAGTACTTCCACTTACTTTATTTTTTCCATCATAAACAACAGAGGTTGATGGCTCATCATATATCTTGAATTTGTCTTTATTTTCTCTTCCAAATTTATATAGCTCATTACCTTTTTTGGCATGAAGCCAATGAGCACCATGATCTGCCGGTAAACCGCTGAAAGATGTTGTATCAGTATAACATCTACCTCCAATTCTATTCATACCTTCAATACATAAAACTGGGATACCTCTTCTCATTAGTTCTGCAGTAGCAGCTAAGCCTGCTGATCCAGCACCAATAACAACAACATCTGGATTAGATTGGGCAAAAGAAATTATAGGTAAAGTTGCTAATGCAAGACTTGAGAATGATGTTTTTAGAAATTGTCTTCTGCATATTAATTTCATTTAAAATAATTACTTAACCAAGATCCTAGCATAAATATCTCTGGCACAATAGTGTCACAATTCAGTTGAAACTTCTGCATTAAGTTGTAGTAACTTTGTTGCAAAATAAGGATTATAGAAGCACGGTCTGGGGCACCGGGTAACAGAACGCCCCTAAAAATTGGATAACCTTTTATTTTCACAAAAAATCAAATTTAAAAAACTGTGTACTTACTGTGTACCTGACTGTGTACCTTGTGAAAAAGTTATAATTATGGTGTTTTCTGACTGATGGCGGGAAACAGAACGCCCCTTACCACTCTCCTACTTCTTTTTATTTAATATTTAATTTTTAAATATAATTCTTTAAAATTTTAAAAAAGAATTATACTTATTTAGATTATTTTATGAAATACAAAAAAATACAGTTTCATGCTGATGATTTTGGAAGAAGCAAAGAGATTTCAAATAATATTATAAAATGTATTAAATTTGGCTTTTTAGATGGTGTATCGGTAATGATAAACCATGATGATGGTTCTCATAAAATTTTAAAAAAACTTAAAGGTGTGAGTATTAGGTTACATTTAAATTTAACTGAATTTCCAAAATCAGAAAATAATAAAAATTTAAGTTTTTTAAAACTAATTTTTTTAAATAATATTCAAAAGAAAAAAGCTATAAAAGAAATTAATTCTCAGATAAATAAATTTATAAAAGTTTATAAACCAAAAGAATTAAAAATTGATGGTCATGAACATATTCACATGATTCCTTGGATCTCAGAATACCTTTTAAAACAAAAGATATTCAATATAAAAGAGCTCAGAAATGCGAATGAAAAATTGATGCTACCCAGGTTGATTGATCTAATTAATTTTAATTATTTAAGAAATTTTCTAGCTTGCATTATTTTAAAAATTCTTTCTTTTTTTAAAAAAACCTATCTAAACTCTCCTCAATTTGCTGGATTGCTTTATAGTGGAATGCAAAATAAACATACAATAAAAAAATCTTTAAATTTTTTTAAATACAATAATTATAATAATTGTGAAATTTTAGTTCATCCAGGATATTCTAGTCTTAAAGAAAAATCAAAGTTTGGTGAAAAATACTTCAAATTTTATAACTCAATTAATAGAAAGAAAGAATACAATTTATGTTTTTTAAAAGAAATTAAAAAAGAATTATTGAATTTTAAAAAAGGCAAATGAAAATAACTTTTGTAAAGTCGGATACAAGAGATACTGAAAAATATGTAAAACTATATAGGAAATGTTTTTATAAATATCCAATTAAGAAAAATTCAGTCTATTTTAACTGGCTATATAATCAAAATCCTTTGGGTAAATTTATAGGAATAGATGCTTTTGAAGGTGAAACTTTAATCGGACAAGTAGGTGGTATTCCTCAAGAATTTAATTATAGAAATGAAAAAATAAAAACACTCCTTTCAATAAATGTTTGCGTAGATCCGAAGCACAGAGGCAAAAATCTTTTTTCAGAAATGGCAAATAGATTAGTTGAATACGCTAAAGATGAAGCATTTTTATATATTATTGCTGTAGCAAACAAATTTTCAACTTATACTTTCAAGAAATCTATTAATATGGAATATATATCAAGTCTTGATGTTTTGTTAGGTTATGGAAACTTGGATTTGCCTAAATTTGTTACAAAAAATAATTATTTTTTTCAAATTTGGAATCAAGAAAGTATAAAATGGAGAATTAATAATCCATACAACAAAGTAAATATTTATAATGAATATTCTAAAATAAAATTAATATCTTCTAGTGTTTTTTCTTTTATAAAAACGTTTGCTTATTTAGATAATAAAAATTACCAACTCAAATTTGATAAAAAAAAAACTGATATTTTTCCTAGACTTTTTTTAGGGCTTGTTCCAAATATAAATAAAAAAAAATTTATTAATTTACCAAATTTTATTAAACCATCACCTCTAAATTTTCTTATTAAGGACTTAAATAAAAGTAAGATTAAAATTGATAAAAATGAATGTCTTATCTCATATTTAGATTTCGATGCTTATTAATTTATGTTAACAAATTTTGGATTCAATAAAAACATAAATAGCAGATACTTTTCAATAAATGGTATTAAATAAAGGTTATTAGTACAGTGACCGAGCTACAGAACGCCCCTTGAATAATTTCCAATTGAAAATATAATTATCAATTAATGAAAAAATTAATTTCAGTTTTGAGTTTTTTTTTAATTTGCAATTCTTGTGCAACGCCAACTGTAATTAATGTTATTGGTCCAAATGATAATAGTCTAAATTGTAAAGAATTAAGTGCAGAAATTGTTAAAGCAAATTTATATGCTGATGAAGCGCAAGAAGCAAAAAAAATGAGTAAACCGCACAATATAGCTGCATTATTATTTTTTTTACCAGGAGCAGGTTTTACAATGAAAAATGTGGAAGACGCTACAAAAGCTGCAAAAGATAGAGCTTTACATTTAAACAAGCTGAAAAATAAAAAAGATTGTTAGGTTAACGGACGCCAGCTACCAGAACGCCCCCTCACAAACTCCTACTTCTATATGTCACAAAATATGTCTAATTAACAAATTTACTTAAATCTGGTTTGAAATATTTTGGTCCTTTCATAACTTTACCTGACTCGTTATATATTGGTTTGTTATTTTCATCTAATTTACTCATGTTTGAATTTTGAACTTCCTCAAAACATTTATCAAGATCTATACCAAACGCATGTCCAGCACCATATGCTACATATAATATATCGGTTAAGGCGTCAGCAACTTCTAAAAGGTCTTTGTTCTCTAATGCAACCCTGAGTTCACCTAACTCTTCTTCAATCAAATCATATCTAAGCTTATTAATCTTATCAGTGCTAAAAGATGGCTTGTTTTTAACCTCTTGACCAAAAGTTTCCATGAAATTTTTTACTAATTTAAAGTTTGTCATTAAGCTCCTGTAAGTTTTTAAAAATTAATATATAATCATAGTAAATTATTTATTATATATTATTCAATGAAATTAAGAAAAGAATTCGACAGCATTGGAACTATTAATGTACCTGATAATAAGTATTGGGGGGCGTCAACACAAAGGTCTAATAAATTTTTTAATATTGGAAAAATTTTAGTTAATATTTCAATAATAAAATCTATCGCAATTATCAAAAGATCAGCTGCAATAGTTCACTTTAACGAAAAACAAATGGAGAAAAAAATTACCAACTCAATAGTAAGGGTGTCAGAAGAAATCATTAAAGGTAAACTTGATGAAAACTTTCCACTAAAAGTGTGGCAAACTGGCTCTGGAACCCAGACTAACATGAATGTTAATGAAGTAATTGCTAACAGAGCAATTGAAATGATGGGTGGAAAAAAGGGGTCAAAAAAGCCAGTCCATCCAAATGATCACGTTAATAAATCTCAATCTACTAATGATGTTTTTCCGACAGCTATGCATATATCGGTGGCTCAAGAAACTATTAACAAACTTTTACCAAGTCTAAAAAGTTTAGAAAAAGAATTAAACAAAAAATCTAAAGAATTTAAAAATATTATTAAAGTTGGGAGAACCCACTTACAGGATGCTACCCCTCTATCTCTTGGTCAGGAATTTTCAGGATATAATGTTCAATTAAAAAAATGTATTGAAAGAATTGAGTATGCCCTTAAAGAAATATATTATCTTGCACAGGGTGGCACAGCTGTCGGAACTGGTATTAATTCTAAAAAGGGTTTTGATAAAAAAATTGTTAAAGAAATAGCAAAATATACTAAAATTCCATTTAAGCCTGCACAGAATAAATTTGCGGAGTTAGCTGCTCACGATTCTATTGTAAATTTCTCAGGAACATTAAACACTTGTGCTGTAGCTTTGATGAAAATTTCTAATGATATAAGATTTTTAGGCTCAGGTCCGAGAGCCGGATATGGTGAGTTAATACTTCCAGAAAATGAACCTGGTTCTTCAATTATGCCTGGAAAAGTTAATCCCACACAGTGTGAAGCTGTTACTATGGTGTGTGCAAAGGTAATAGGCAACCATACTGGAATTACTTTGGCTGGATCACATGGACACTTTGAACTCAACGTTTTCAAGCCAATGATTGCACATAACATACTTCAGTCAATTGATCTTATTGCCGACAGTACAAACAATTTTGCAATTTATTGTGTGAAAGGAATTAAACCAAATAAAAAAAGAATAAAAGAACATTTAGATAATTCATTAATGTTGGTTACTGCTTTAGCACCATATATTGGATATGATAATGCTGCCAAAATTGCAAAAAAAGCTTTAAAAAATCATACTACTTTAAAGTATGAAGCTCTAGAAACAGGACTAATTAAAGAAAAAGAATACGAACGAATAGTCGATCCTAGAAAAATGATTTATCCCTCGTAAAGTGAAAATAATTTATTCAGCATACGTCTGGTCGTATTAGCGTTGTTATCTTTATTGATATAGAAATCATTGATAGTTTTAACTAATTCAATCTCATTATCACCATCATCTATCCTAAAATTATTAAGAAATATTTGATCAACTGAAAAATCATAATTTAAATTAAAATAAACTTTTTTAATAAGCTTTCTTTTATACTTGGTAGTTTGCAAATGTGAGAACAGCTTATCTAAATTTTGAATATCAATCATAATATCAGAATTTAAAATCAATTTATTTTCATCAAAATATAAAAGGCTATTAACTACTTCCAACGAACCAATTTTGTCATTAATTAATTTTGTTTGATTAAAATTAATAGTTCCATTTACTATGTTAAAATTAAATTTACCTCGATTAAAAGTTTGATCTTTTTTTGGGAATTTTGTGTTTAAGGAAATATTAGCATTTAGATTTTCATTGAAAAATAATTGTGTTTTTAAAAGTTCAAAAAAAATAGAATTGTTATTAAATATTTTTGCAAGTTCAATTTTTGATAGATCTATATCTAAATTGAGATCAAATGGTTTCTTCGATAGCTTTCCATTGTAAAATATTGTCGAGTTTTTGAGTTTAGACTCTGCAGACATGAAGCTAATTTTATTTTTACCTTTATTAATATTATACTTTGTAGAAATTTTAGAATTTAGAATTGTAGTATTATTGATTCCAGTAATAATACCACTAGATTTTATAATTGAGTTGTTCAAAATTTTTAATTTAACTTTTTTAGAATAAATATTAACTTTTCTATTTACCTCACTGATCGCTGATGAAAAATTTGTTTGGTTTAGAGAAAATGAAAATGGTACATTAAAGACCTCACCAGTTAAATCTAATATATTGAATAATTTTAATTTATCAAAAAATAAAATTGCTTTAGATATCTTAACTATAGCAAACGTTTTGTCAGAATTGTTTTTAAAAAAAATATTACTCTTTGTAACTTTAATTTTCTTATCTGATAATTTTTCAATATTAATCTTATCTAATAAGTTAAAATCTTTTTCGTATAAGTTAAAGTTAGCATCATTTATTAATACATTTTTTATATACATTTTTTCTTTTAAGAAAAAATTTTTCTGACTAATGAATATTTTTAATTTTTTAATTTCAGATAAAGAATTAGTTTTTCCCTCATCACGTCTAAATATCTTAGAATTTTTTATTAAAAAATGGGGACTTGGTAAAATATTATAAGAAATTTCCGAAGATATGCTAAAATTTATTTTAAGCTCTTCTAATAATTTATTTTCAATAGTATTTTGCACCCAAGTTTTATCATATAAATTTGGTATAGACAGATAAAATAGGTAAAAAAATAATAATGAAATAAAAGAAATTATATATCTATTTAAGCTACTAACCGCGTGTGCACTCTTTATTATTTTTTTATATTTAAATAATATCTTTTTTATATTAAATAATGTTTTATTTACTAAGTTTTCAAATATTTTAACAACTTTTTTCATATTTTTGTTTCAAATTTATAATTGAGATTTAAACATGCTTATAATGTAATTTTAAAAATGATAAACTCTGAATATTTAAATAATCTAAACAAAGCTCAAAAAGAGGCTGTCTTATACCTTGAAGGACCTCTACTGATAGTTGCGGGTGCAGGATCTGGCAAAACTAAAGTTCTTACTTCCCGTATAGCTCATATTATTAGAGAAAAAAAAGCATTTCCAAATCAAATACTATCTGTAACTTTTACCAATAAAGCTGCAAAAGAAATGCAAAACAGAGTGAGCTCAATACTCAATTCTGAAGCAATTGGATTATCCTGGCTCGGTACTTTTCATTCTATTTGTGCAAAGCTTTTAAGAAAACATGCTACAGCAGTAGGATTAACTTCAAACTTTACGATTATAGATACAGATGACCAAGTAAGATTAATTAAAAATATATGTAAAGCTGAAAATATTGACATTAAACAACTAGCTCCAAAATATATTTTATCAATTATTGATAGATGGAAAAATAAAGGTTTTTACCCCAGTGAAGTTATAATAAACAAAAGTGATATATTTGAAAAAACCGTGCTGCCACTTTATAAAACCTATCAACAAAAATTAATTGATTTGAATGCATGTGATTTCGGTGATTTAATTTTACACGTAGTAAAAATTTTAGAACATAACTTGGATATAAGAGAGATTTATTCAAATAATTTTAAATATATATTAGTAGATGAGTATCAAGACACAAATTATATTCAAAGTAGATGGTTATATTTATTGTCTGAAAAACATAAAAATATTTGTTGTGTGGGTGATGATGATCAGTCTATTTATAGCTGGCGTGGTGCAGAAATTAAAAACTTTTTAGAATTTGACCAAGTTTATAAAAATTCAAAAGTTATAAGACTAGAGGAAAACTATCGGTCATCTCAAAATATTTTATCAGTCGCTTCAAACCTTATTGCAAATAACCAGAATAGAGTTGGAAAAACTTTAAAAACCACAATGGAAGAAGGTGATCTAGTTAAACTAAATTGTTTTAAAAATGGAAAAGATGAAGCAACAGGAATTTCCGATGAGATAGAAAAAAAATTAAAAAACAAATATTCTTTAAATAATATTGCTATTTTGGTTAGGGCAATATTTCAAACAAGAGAATTTGAAGAACGTTTCTTAAAGATTGGTTTACCTTACAGAATTCTGGGAGGTACAAAGTTTTATGAAAGAGCTGAAATTAAAGATTGTGTTGCTTACTTAAGATTAATTCATCAACCAAAAGATGACTTAGCTTTTAGCAGAATAGTAAATAATCCTAAAAGATCCGTTGGAGAAAGTACTATTAAATTAATACATGAATTCTCAAAAAGAAACTCTGTAAGTTTAGAAATTGCTTCAAAAAAATTAATTGAAGAAAACTTAATCAAACCAAAAACAAAAATAGGTCTTAATTCATTTGTATTTTTAATAGATAAATTAAGAAATGAAATTAATATAAAAAAAATTAATCATGTTAAATTATTGCAATTAGTTTTGGATGAATCTGGATATTCAGCAATGCTTAAAAATAAAAAAGATGTTGATAATGAAAGCAGACTAGAAAATATAAAAGAACTTTTGAGCGCTATGAAAGAGTTTGATAGTTTGGAAAGTTTTTTAGAACATGTAGCCCTAGCAACGTCAATTGATCAAGATTGGGATGGAGAAAAGATTAATATGATGACAATGCATGGCTCTAAAGGTCTTGAGTTTGAGGTAGTTTTTCTACCAGGCTGGGAGGAGGGTCTTTTTCCACATCAAAAATCAATTCAAGAGAAAGGACAGAATGGTCTTGAGGAAGAAAGAAGATTGGCATATGTCGGTATAACTAGAGCCAAAAAGAAAGCCCTAATATCTTTTGCAATGAATAGATTTTATCAGGGTAATTGGATTGATAGTATGGCTTCTAGGTTTATTGATGAGTTACCTGAAAAATTTTTGGAAAAAAATTCTTTTTTTGATGATGTAAAAGACGATGATAGTGATTTTGAATTTAACCAAGATTTTGAGGTTGATGGAGAAAATAGAAGTCCAGGATGGATTAGGTATCAAAAAAGAATTAAATGATAAAAGATAGAATAAAAACTCTAAGAGAAAAATTAAAAAATTGTAATATAGATGGATATATCATTCCTAAAAATGATGAATTTTTTTCTGAATATGCAGAGAACGATAGGTTAAAAAATATTTCAAATTTTACAGGTTCAGCAGGCTTAGCAATTATTTTAAGAAAAAAAAATTATTTATTTGTTGATGGACGATATACAATCCAAGCACATAATGAATCAGGTAAAAATTTTAAAATTATAGAAATTCATAAAAAATTACCACATACTGTAATTAAAAATTGTAAATTAGGATTTGACCCTAATTTATTTACATTCAAAAAACTCAAATACTATTTTTCAAAGAATAATAAGTTGATTTCAATTAACAATAATTTAATTGATAAAATATTTAAAAATAAATCAAAACCAAAAAAACCTTTTTTTTCTTTGGATAAAAAAATCACAGGTGAATGCCACAAATCTAAAATTAAAAAAATTGTAAATTTTCTTAAGTTAAATAAAACTGATTATCTATTTGTTAGCGCACCAGAAAATGTGGCTTGGCTATTAAACATTAGAGGATATGATAATCCTACCAGCCCAATACCTAATGCAAGATTAATTATCGGTAAAAATAAAAAATTATTATTATTTACTCAAAAAAATAATATTATAAAAATTATTAAAGAAAAAAAAATAATGCATAATCAAGTATTTGATTTTCTTAATTTTAAAGAGTTAATAGAAAAATTAAATGGTTCTTGTTTTATAATTGATAGTCATTCATGTTCTGTTTTTGCAGAAAAAATTATCAAGTCAAAATTTAAGATTCGAGCTAAAGAAGATCCAATTTATAAATTAAAATCTATAAAAAGTTCTTCTGAAATTAAAAACATGATTGAAGCTCACAAAAAAGATGGTTTAGCATTAACAAAATTTATTTACTGGATTAAAAATGTTAACAAAAAAAATATTACAGAAGTTGAAGCGCAAAATAAATTAGAAAAATTTAGAAAAGTGAGTCAGGATTATTTATACCCGAGCTTTAATACAATAGCTGGTACAGGCTCTAATGGCGCAATTGTTCATTACAGAGCTACTAAAAAAAATACAAAAAATATTAATTTAAAAGATATTTTTTTATGTGATTCTGGTGGTCAATATAAATATGGAACGACAGATGTTACTAGAACAATATGTTTTTCAACACAGAAACAATACATAATAGACACTTTTACTAAGGTATTAAAAGGGCACATTGCAGTTGCACTTACAAATTTAAATAAAGATAATACAGGAAAAAAAATTGACATAAGGGCTAGGAGGTTTTTAAAAAAAGATGGCTTAGATTATGCTCATGGTACCGGTCATGGTGTTGGTTTTTTTCTAAATGTGCATGAAGGTCCTCAATCTATATCAAAATATAATACTATGAAAATTGAAAAAGGAATGATTTTAAGCAACGAACCTGGGTTTTATAAAAAAGATTATTTTGGAATTAGAATTGAAAATTTAGTTTACGCAAAACAAATTAAAAACAACTTATTCTTTGAAAATCTAACTCTTGCACCGATTGAAAAAGACTTAATTAATTACACTTTGCTTGATAAAAAAGAAAAAGATTATTTATTTAGATATCATTTAAATATTTATGCAGAATACTCAAGCTTATTGAATAAAAAAGAGAGAAAGTGGTTAGCTAGTCTTATTTAGCATCTTCATCCACTCTTGCTGACTTATAACTTTTATGCCTAATTCTTTAGCTGTATTAACTTTTCTAATCGTAGGTTTTTCACCTGAAATTAAATAATCAAGTTTTTTGTTAACATTATTAATTATTTTACCAGAGTTTTGTTCAATTAAAGATTTTGCTTCAGCACGACTAATTTCATCTAATTTCCCAGTAAGCATAAAAGTTTTGTCTTTTAATAAACCATCATTATTAACTGTAATAATATTTGTTATAGAAAGATTTTTATTAAGTTCGGATATAATATTTAAATTTGTTCTATTTGAAAAGAAATTTTTAATTGATTGAAGTTGCGTTGGACCAATACCATCAATATTTGATAATTTATCAATATTTTTATTATCAGATAATTTTAAAAAATTTAACGGAGATTTTAAATGTCTGGCTATTAATTTTGCATTTTCTTGTCCTATATGTCTTATACCCAATGAATAAATAAACCTCTCAAGTGTAATTTTTGTTTTTTGATCAATTGAAAATTTTAAGTTTGTTGTAGATAGGTTCCCCCACCCTTCAAGTTTTTCTATTTGAGCATAATTTAAATTAAAAATATCTTGTGGAAATTTGATCAGTCCTAAACTCCAAAAATTTTCAACGATTTTTTTTCCTAGTCCATCTATATTAAAAGCTTCTTTTGAAACAAAGTGCTTTATTTTTTCTATGGCTATTTTTTCACATTCATAACCTTCACTTGTACATCTTCTTACTGCATCTTTTTTTTTAGTAACTTCATTAAAATCTTTAATGGTATTGCTATTACATGATGGACATTTCAATGGAAAAACAAATTTTTTTGAACTTTTATTTCTTTTGTTTAAATTAACTGAAATTACGTGTGGGATCACATCGCCCGCTCTTTCGACTGTAACAGTATCTCCTATTCTTATATCTTTTCTTATTATTTCGTCTTCATTATGCAATGTTGCATTTGAAACCATTACACCACCAATATTAACCGGTTTAATTTTGGCAACTGGTGTAAGAGCGCCCGTTCTACCCAATTGAATTTCAATGTTTTGTATTTCAGAGATAGAACTATTTGCTGAAAATTTATGTGCTATCGCCCATCTCGGTGCATTAGCTGCAAAACCTAGTCTTTTTTGTAACTCAAAGTTATTAATTTTGTATACAACTCCATCAATGTCAAAAGGTAATTCTTTCCTTTTTTCTTCTAGGTTTTTGTGATTCAGTATTAATTTTTTAATATCATCAATTTTTTTATTAAGTGGGTTTATTTTAAAACCCCAGAATTTTAAATTATTTAAAAAATCTGATTGATTTTTGATATTCATATTTTCTGCATAACCATAAGTGTAGGCAATAAATTTCAAAGGGATCTTGCTTGTAACAACTGCATTTTTTTGTCTTAGAGATCCAGATGCTGCATTTCTTGGATTTGCAAAATTTTTGTTTATTTTTTTAAAATCGTTATTTTCAATAAAAACTTCTCCACGGATATCAATTTCTTTAGGAAAGTTTTTTGCCGTTATTGAAGTAGGTATATCTTTAATCGTTTTTAAATTTTGAGTTATATCCTCACCTTCTTTTCCATCGCCTCTAGAAAGTCCCCTAATAAACTTCCCGTCAACATAAATTAATGATGCAGAAATACCATCAATTTTGGGTTCAGCACTATATTCAATCTTATCAAGATTTTTTAAACTTAAAAAATTTACAATCTTTTTTTCGAAGCTTCTCACATCTTCTTCATTAAAAGCGTTTCCCAAAGATAGCATCGCTACTTTATGCTTTACTTTTTGAAAGTTTTTTGATGGTTTAAAGCCTACTGATTTTGTTGGTGATTTTTTGTTACCTAAAAAATTATACTTATTTTCTAAGTCTATTATATCTCTTTTCAATAAATCAAATTCTTCATCTGAGAAAATTGGATTAGATTTTTCGTAATAATGTTTATTGCAATTTTGTAATAATTTGATTTTTTTAAAATAATCTTTTTTGATTAAATTATTATTCATTTTACTAGAAAAGTTTTTTGATTTTTTTTATTAAGCTATTTTTTTTCTTTTTGTTTTCTTGAATTTTTTTAATGTCATTTTTTTTATATTTTTTATTAAAAATTTTATAAGTTTTTTCATACCATTTACTAGATTGATAATTGTAACCTAAAAGTGTTGCGTATTTATTAGCCTCACTTTCAAGCCCTATTTTATAATGGATTTCTACCAACCTATGGATCGCTTCTTCTATATATATAGTCGTCTCATAACTATCTAAGACATTTTTAAATCTATTAAGTGCTGGAATCCATTTTTTTTTTTTAATGTAGT
>Ga0209711_10003379_pt1 | contig 13538 bp, 11 predicted proteins | sample ArcticOcean_MG_C_7_FD_187441 | JGI IMG/M metagenome (GOLD analysis project Ga0209711, IMG submission 187441) | Marine microbial communities from western Arctic Ocean - ArcticOcean_MG_CB11_88 (SPAdes) (version 2) | ecosystem: Environmental > Aquatic > Marine > Oceanic | place: Arctic Ocean... | reverse complement strand
CCCAGATTGCTTTGATTTGAAAATTAACGTCCAATAGGGGTCAATAGCGAGGAATCTTAATGACCGCATTACACACAGTATCAAGAATGCCCGAGGGCATGGAAATTGAAGTCCGTAATCGTCATTTTGATTTCGCCAGTAAGCTCGCCAGCAACTGGCTGGATAACGATGCTTTTAAAACGGCCTTATTTAACAGCATGAGTATTAGCTTCCCGATTGGAGAAAAATCCTTTATCGACAGTGTAAAGGCATTCGAGACAAAGATTACTGACAGTAAATTACAGACCGAAATGAAAGGATTTTACGGTCAGGAATCCGTGCACCGGCGCGAGCATCAAAATTACAATGAAATGCTCTGTGCACAACGTGGCTACAGCCTTGAAAAGCTCGAATTACCCTATGCCAAGCGTGTGGAAATGGGTAAAAAGAAAGCCAGTAAAAAAATGATTTTAGCGTCCACTGCCGGAGCCGAGCACCTCACTGCTATCCTAGCCGAGAAGGTCCTACAGGGCTGGGCACTCGACAATGCAGATCCACAGATTAAAGAATTGTGGTTATGGCATGCCACCGAAGAACTTGAGCATAAGTCTGTGGCCTTTGATGTTTATACTCAAGTCGGTGGAAGCTTTAAAATGCGCATAACCATGATGCGCTTGACCACGTTCTACTTTTTATTCGATGCGCTTTCCAATACGCTGCGAATGCTGAGCCATGATAAGCAGTTGTGGAAATGGAGTACCTTTAAAAGCGGTTGCCAGTTCTTCTTCGGTAAAGAGGGAATTCTGCGCACCCTTTGGCCAGAGTATAAAACCTACTTTAAAGAAGACTTCCACCCTTGGAATAATGACAATCGTGAGTTGTTGGATGACTGGCAGCAGCTGCTAGAGACCCACCAGGATCTAGCGCCCAATTAAACTGCAAGCGACACGTTACAGGGTGCCTAGACCCACACTTCCAAATTATCGGCCTGCACCAACCGGCGATCCAATGTTATATTCAGCATATCAGCCATATCACAGGCCTGTAGCATTGACCCTACAACAGCCTGCTCAGACCCCGACAACCCATGATAGCAGTCTTGCACTGTCTGCAATTGATAAAACCTATAGGGTTGTGCCGCGGTCACCATAGCTTGGCCGCGCACGGTAAACTCAGCCTCGCCATTATTCTGCCCCAGATATCGAGTATGCAAACCCTAATTGGGTTAAGCCAAGCGCGTTACCACGTTAGAGCGAACCAGTTTTGGACCAAAATCTTTGGACATGATGCCCTCTTGATTAAGTTCAGCGGTCCACTCGTTAATCGACTTTTTGTCGGCGTCTGTTAACTCTTCAAAAATAGTTTGGGCGCGCTGCATCATCCACAGACTGTAAGGCAGCGCACTGCGGGTAAAGGGCTGGCCATCCATGGTCGTGCTGGTAAGCCCTACCGAGCGGCCTAGTCTATCGCCACTTTTTTTATTCTTCTTATGCACATACTCAGACAAGCTTGCTTTGATCCCGTCAATCATCGGATAAAACTCTGAAAATATAGCGTCGAAAATAGGCGTTAGAGTGGCTGGAATTTCATCATTGACAAGGTAGCTGCCTTGCTTTCCCTCGCCGGCGTGGCAACGTTCTACCCAGTTTTGTAAATGAGGACGCACATCCAGAAGGTCTTGCTTAGGCGCAGGGTCACGATTTAAATGACCATAGAGCGGACCCAATAAAGCAAAGTCTGCTATCGATGGTTTATCCCCCAATAAAAATGAATGCTGTGAAAAGTGTTGTTCGAACACATCTAGTATTTTATGGGTCCAGGATTCGATGGCGCTGAAGTTCTCTTCGGTAACGCCGACGAGAGGCAGGAAGTTTCTGAGTGTGCCAGCCACTTTTTTTGCCAATGGCTTACGAATGAAGTTAGGCACATAAGGCAGCAGCCCTGTGCTGGCATCATGAAGAAATAGATCGTAGTTTTCAGGGTAGGACCAACGGTAGTGCATGCCAATCGGTATCCACCACTCATCCAGCCAAGCCTCCAGTAATAGGGAGGCCATCAACTGCCTTGGCGTGCTGGGTACCACCGTGGATTCTGGATGGCGTCGTTCGAGCTCTTCTACAATCATTGTGGTGTCTTGTAACCATTCACCCTGACGGGTTTGTATCGCTGGCATGACCGACGCGCCGGTTTTTTTGGGAATGCGGACCATGAGGTCATAGGCGTTCACGTTCTTATCGTTAAACGCCAGGCCCTTAAAATTTAAGTAACCCCGTGTTTTTCCCGAAAAGTAGGAAAGATGCCAGCCATGTAGGGTGTAATCTGATTTCATCTTTAATGCCTAGGTCGTTAACGCTATTTATTGTTGTTAGATAACTTTAAGAATGAGCCTTTCAAATAGGCGACGGGATATTCTCTGAAGCACATCCATGAACTTCCCTTCATTACCGACAATCACCAAACCTTTGTTTTTGTTGATGGCTTTGAGCGCTGCGCGGGCGACGTCATTACCGGTTAGTTTTGCGTTCTGGAACCCCTTTGCCACGCGTTTTCGGCCTTTGGGGGTATCCATACGACCAAATAGTTGAACCGTATCTTTAATGGGGGTTTGTACGTAGGTTGGGCAAACGCTGGTAACACCCACGTTGGCTGTCGCAAGTTCTAATCTAAGGCAAGCCCCTAAAGAGATAACGGCTGCTTTAGTGGCGCTGTAGGCAGACATGTTTGGGACGGCGATTATGCCTGCTGCAGACGCGATGTTAACAATATGGCGCGCCTGCTGATCTTTTAGCCCTTGCGCTTCCATGGAGGGTGTTAACGCCTGTAATAAGCCCACGAGTCCGCGAACATTCAAACTGTACAAACGCTCCCACTCCTCTAGTGGTGTGTCGACTAAAAAGCCGCCACTGACAATGCCGGCGTTATTGACCAGAATGTCCGCGCAAAGGGCCAGCTCGCTCACCTTGTCTGCAATGGCTTTTACATCCTCCAGATTGCTGATGTCGGCGCTTAAGGTTTCAATGGGCCGTTGGCTGTATGGGGATAACTGCTGGGCCGCGCTGGCTAATTTTTTCTCATTGCGCGCGACAATTAAAATACGCGCGCCTTGTTTTGCCAGTGCTTCGGCAATGGCAAAACCAATGCCGCTGGAACCCCCGGTAATAACCGCTAGCTTTCCTGTTAGGTTTTGTGTGTTCATATCTTTAATCTTCTAATTGTCAATAATCATCAATCTACAAACGGTGAGTTAATCTGCCTACATGCGTGTGACTCAAAAAATTATCGTACATGTCGTTTAGGTGAATATTAATTGGGCCAGTAGAGGTAGTCATCGCCGTCTTGGTAATGGTGATAACTGCCAGCTACACCATTTTTCTGACCACTTTCCTAAAGAAGGTTGAGAATATGTCCGTTCGGGTTCCGCGCCTCTTTGCCACGTTCAATTGGCCCAGTAAACATAGTCATCGCCTTCACCAAAAGGCTGGGAAAGTGGCTTATCGACGGCCACCGGCACTTCCAAAACAGACGGATACAGAGGCTTGCGCGACGAAAGCTTGTGGGCTTCCAACAGCGCCATTAACTCGGTCTGCTTCTGTGTGGCGCGACCCGCCAGATTCGTTTCTTCGGCAGGATCAACCGCCAGATTATAAAGCCAGCTCTTATTGGGTCGCTCGGCTATCTGCAACTTCCAGTCGCCCTGGCGGACTGCGCGATAATGACCACTCGTCCAAAACAATGGCCGATCCGCCAAAGGTACTCGCGGTGCTGTAATGGCTGGCAGTAAGTTAATGCCATCTATAACAATATCGCCTGGAACCTTCATCTGAGCCGCAGCAACCACCGTTGGCAGCACATCGATATGAGCCACTGGCGTATCAACCAATGTGCCTGCTGCAATCTTGGCCGGCCATTTAACAAATAACGGAACGCGCAGCCCACCTTCGAAGTTCGTCAACTTCCATCCGCGAAAGGGCGCATTAATGTCCTCAAGACCAATATACCCTGCACCACCGTTGTCACTGGTAAACATGACTAAGGTATTGTCGGCCAACCCCTCAGCCTCAAGCGTTTCCATGATGCGTCCAACACTTCGATCCAATGCCCGAATCATCGCCGCATAAACCCGCTTTCGATGAGGTTTGATATCACCAACGGCCTCATAATCCTCTCGCGTTGCCTGCAATGGGGTGTGCACCCCCCAGTGCGCTAAGTAGAGAAAGAATGGTCGATTTTTGTTAGCCTGAATCATCTTAATCGACTCATCAGTCCAGTAATCAGTTAAATAGCCCGCCGGTTTGAAACGCTGATCACCCCCATTATTGAAGGACGCAGCATAATTGAATCGCGCCCATAAAAATCTGTCGATAGGGTCAAAGGCCAACTTGGCATTAACAACATTAGCATCATCCTCCGGAAGGTAGAGCCCACTGGCCATCAGCAGACTTTCATCAAAGCCCTGATCATTGGGCGCAAACCCTGCGGATCTGCCCAAGTGCCATTTGCCTATATGAGCGGTGTGATAACCGCCGTCTTTGAGCATTTCGGCAACGGTGACCTCAGCACTCGGCAAACCCTGCTCTTCGGAAGGTAAGGCGGCAGAATCCAACGATTCATTAAAGATAACGTCTGGCAATCCAGTATTGATACTACTAGTTATCATGGTCAGTATTGGAGCCATACCCGACGGTGTCGGGGTAAATTCAAAGCCTGTTCGCGCAGGATAGCGCCCTGTCATTAGCATCGCCCGTGAAGGGGCGCAGGTGGCGTTCCCCGCATAGGATTGGTTAAAGACGGCGCCCTGCGCTGCCAACTGGTCAATGTTGGGTGTGGTTACTCGTCCATCATCGACGCCACCACCAAAGGTAGAGATATCATTAAAACCCAGATCATCTGCAACAATGAGGATAATATTGGGCGACCGGTCTCCGGCAGCGCCAGACGCATGATCGGGCCCTTGCTGCCACTCAATCAAAGAGTTTTCCGCGACCTCAAAAGAATTTTGGGACTGGTATTTGACAACCGCCAACAGTATCTCAATACGGTTAAGCCAAGCAGCGGCAGCCACAAACGAAACCACAACGAGACCAAACCCAATAATTTTTTTCATCATACGCTTTTCCTCGATTTACGCCTCGCTAGCTGGTGCTTGATTTCACGAGCAAACAGCCAAAGCCTATCCTGCCCCCAAAGTGACACAAGGGGCTTCCCGGTTTGATCCAGCAAGCGAAAACTAGGGACGCCCCAAAGACCTGCCTCGTACATTGCTAGTCGGTTAGCCTCCAGCAGATCCTGCCAACCATCCTGACCCACAATGATTTTGGCCTGCGCCCAGTCCAAGCCCGCCTGTTCCACGACCTTCCTTAGGCCCCTATCATTATTTGTGTTAATTCCCAGGGCAAATGCTGCACGGAGAAAGCTGGACAGCAGCGCCGTGCCTTTCCCCTGCTCGCAGGCCCAGGAATAGAGGGAATAGCACCGCCTCACCGGCTCCCCAACAGGGTCATAAAAGTTACCAAAGGGTATTCCAGACTCCCGGGCCTCACGGCTCGCATCGGAGAAGATATACAGGCCCTTCTCTCTCGTAGCAGGCACGCCGCGCATGACCATTGGCAAGACAGGACGTACAACGAAATTGACACCAGTATCCTGGGCCAATGTAACGACACGATCGAAGATAGCCGCGGTGTAGGGGCTCCGCAAAGATGGGTAGAATTCAAGTGTTAGCCTGCCGTCGTCCCTTAAATCGCCAAGCTCTATCTCCGGCCGCGGCATCAATAGTGACTGATGAGTCTGCGTATCAGCACCTAGTTCTGCCAATCGTTTTTCTAAATAATGCAGTCGATCAATGCCCCAATACCATTCATGCCCGTAATAAAACATGGCCCCAGAATAGTGCCGCAAGACAGCTCGACGAGTATTACCGGACTCTACATGAGCCGCTATCTCACCACTTAACACACAGCCGTATTGCTTTGCGAGCGCCTTGAGCTTAGGTCTATCGCCAGCCCACAGCGCGGCACCGACCTCCGCAGCGCAGTCGATAAACCCCTGACTGTCCTGCGCCGCTAAAATCATGGAGCCCAGCTCTACTAGTGCTGCCTCAGGGACGGCGCCATGAACGGGAAATTCGAGACCATAATGAGCAGCAAGATGACTTGAATCGTACCTCGAAAGCGCCAGCAGTAAGTCAGGCTCGGCTGAGTTCTTACCCTGCGGTCCGCTAACCAGATGACAGCGCAACTCAATATCGTAGCGCTCGGAAAATCGCTTTAACGCCTGCGCCGCAAGATAACTGTATCCGTCATCTATCTGATGGAAATACTCCACAATATGTTTATCGCCCAGCCGTCGTCGCAACTTTTCAGTTTTGCTACGCTGCTTCACCAAGCGTTCAGGCGACATTAGCCGTTTGATGACTTTTGAAGACAACCAGCGAAATATAGCCCCCGGATTCATCGTGGCTGCGCCGCCCTGCTCCGCAAATTGTTTTGCCATTACTCGCTCACTCTTAAAACGTCACTCGCGTTTACAGTAATAACGCTTCACACCCGGTTCCATCAAGTAGGCTATCAACCCTTGATTGGTCTGCCGCAGTCAATGATTGGTATCGTTCATTAATCCACTGCAAACACTTTCCCTGGTAAGAGAAAGCCTGCTGCGTCCAGAGACAGCCATCAATCTGTGCTTCCCAGGTTTTTTCACCCGCCTGCAGTGCCACCGCATTGGCTAACAATGCCGTGGGATAGACCCGCCCCACCTCAGTGAGAATGGCCCTAAGACCAGAGCCTGAATCTTCGACACAAACCCAGTCATCATCCTTGGGGTCGAGGCCGCACTGATCTTCCATGAGGCCAGTCCAGGCAACCGTACGCGGTGAAATCTCATGAGCAATCGCTCTCGGTGTCGGGTCAAACCCAACCAGCTGGGTAAACTGACCATACAGCGCAAAATCTGAAACCCCGGGGCGCTTGCCCAGCAAATAAGGCTGCTGCTCAAGATGCAACTCCATGGCCGCCAGCAAACGTCGATAACTGGCGTCAATTACCGGCGCAGTCACATCGTTAGAGCCCACCACATGCAACCGCCCCACCTGGCGATCAGTGATATAGGGTTTAAATTGATTTAACTGCTCGGCGCCCATATCAATTTTCTGGTTCAGGGGCAGCAATGTGCCGGCATTGTCCGCATCCACCGCTTGATGCCAGCGATAGTGAAACATGTACTTGGTGCACCACTCGTCCGCAAAGTCTTCAAGCAGGTAATCAATAAACGCCAGCGCAGGGTCCGTTGGAATCGCCGAGCGGCCTTGCACCTCAGCCTCCAATCGACGAATAATCGGTGTTGAGTCACAGACCGCCTGCAAGTCCCCCGCCTCATCGGGCAACAAAAATGTCGGCAACAAGCTAATCTTAGGCTTGGCAATACCCCACTCTCTCAACTGTGCTGAGGGGTCTCCCCATATGATGCTGTAGGGGATGCGCCTATACCTTAACAGTGAAACCATCTTTCGGGTATAGGGAGAAGCCGGCGAACCTATAAGTTGTATCGGTTTAGACATAGTCATTACTCGCTTAGATTCAATATTTTTCAGGTCATGCAATATATTGACACAATGAATGCCATCATGTCATTATTATCCTTAAAATTTACGAAAGAATGGAGAATTGCTTTGAAAACACGAGCTATTGCGTTGACTCTCATAGTACTCATTAGCCTGGTAACCTACAGTCAGCGTGGTGCTATCGCTCTACGCTTTTTACCTGTCGCACTCGAAAAAGTCTTTTCGACTAACAAAGTCGAACAGCTTGGCGACGGCCTGCATATCGGCCTCTGTGGGGCAGGCGGACCTATGCCGTCGATGACCCGTTCAGGATCCTGTGTCACCGTCGTGGCAGCAGGCAAATTATTTATCGTCGATGCCGGTTCCAATGGCATCAGAATACTCGGACGAATGGGTTTTGACCCCGGCGATATTGCCGGCATCTTTCTCACCCACTTTCACTCCGACCATATAGACGGTCTGGGCGAAGTTGCCACTCTTCGATGGGTCGGCGGCAACCATACGTCACCGCTTCCTGTTTATGGCCCAGAAGGCGTTGCCGATATAGTCGGCGGCTTCAATGACGCATACCGGCGCGACACGGTTCACAGAAACGACCACCATGGTGACACTGTCGCCCAACTAAGTGGCGCAGGCATGGAGGCCATCAGCTTTACCCAACCTCAGCCTGGCCTAGCTACGGTGGTTTATGAGCAAGGCGGCTTGAAAGTCGAGATGATCGTGTCTGAGCATTTCCCAATATCCCCTGCCGTTGCTTACCTTTTCAGTTACAAAGGACGTACCGCTTTGATCTCTGGTGACACCACTAAGTCTGCCAATATCCAGGCTTTTGCCGCAGGCATTGACCTCTTAGTCCATGAGGCTTTATCTAACACACTAGTCAGCGCCATGCATGATGCCGCCCTGGCTGTGGGCAACCTACCAAGGGCTATGATTTTTGATGATATCCATGACTATCACACCTCCCCAAAAGAGGCCGCAGAGATTGCCCGGGATGCTGATGTCGGTCACCTGCTTTACTACCATGTGGTGCCACCGCTCGATGTCCTCGGCCTCGAGGCTGTCTGGTTAGATGGCGTAGATGATATTTTCCAAAAGTATACCCTGGGCCAAGACGGCACTAGCTTCTCACTGCCCCCCAACTCTCGTGAAATCATCAAAACCAAGAGCAAGCTATAAAATGCAATAGCCCGCAAAATATACCAGCATTTGTGTTAGGATTTGTTCATGACTTACCACCGACGTTTATCACTATGACTGAAAGTAACATTACCCATGACAAGCCTGATGGCCGCCGCCTGCGCAGCGACCGCAGCCGTCAACTTATTGTCGAATCTATGCTGCATCTGATTAATGAGGGTAATCTTCAGCCCACTGCGCAACAGATTGCTGATCATGCCTGTGTAGGCATTCGCTCTGTATTCCGTCATTTTGAAGACATGGAGAGTATCTTCGAAATGGCTAATGAACTCAGCCGCGACCATTACACCGGGCTGTTTAGCGGAGGCAACAGAGAAGGCTCACTTGAACAACGAATTTTGCATGCAACGCAGTACCATGCCGAGGCCTATGAAGCTCTTGGCAATGTGTTGCGATCATCTATGGGACGCTTTTGGAACTCCCCTGTGATGCGGAAAAATTACGCTAGGCATATACGCAATCTGCGTAAAGATCTCGATCAGTGGCTACCGGAATTAACCGGTCTTTCGCCCAGCAAACGAGACGCGGTTGATGCAATTGCCTCTTGGGAATACTGGTATAGGCTGCGCGACATCCAATCCCTTAGCAAGCAAACGAGCATTGATACTATTGTGGAAATGCTGGAGCTATTAATGCTGCCAAAATAAGGCTGCACTGCAGACCCTCCACCGATACTGATTAATCATATTTTTAGATTTACATAAAACTTATTGAGACAAACACTCGAAACGGCCTTCCGCGCCACATTTTCGGATTAGATCGCTCCATACTGTCCTTCACCCACTAGCTACCGCTGAGCATCCCCCCAATGACATTCGCTGGGTAATCCCCAGTCAGATATCTAGATGCCAGTCAACTTCACCGATTTACACGGCATTATTTTGCTCCAGCTCTGCCAGCACTTTAGCTGTATGCCCAGCAGATGAATTGACGGCCAGTACTACCCGCGCCCCTCTGCTCCGAAGTGAAAACGAACAAGCGAAGGACCTTCGTCGTCGCCGCATCTTCCGGCTGCAGACACACAGCCATCGCTTTCTCAGGAAGCCCGACACAACTCCGAGTGTGATTGGTATTGAATCCAATTGGCAAGCCACATAATGTCACTGTGGTAATACCTCACCAGTGATAGTTGCAGCTAAAGGCAACTAGATGATGACCCATGATCTGCCCCGCTTCGCGGATTTATATCAGGTGCCACTGCTAATCAACCCGTACTTCCCTATCAATACCCTTAATCTGATGCGCGGAGCCGTGGGCCTTGTAGGCAGTAACTGTTTCCAGACTTACCTCGACACAGCCTATGGCGCTATATGGGTGTAGGGCGAAAACATGGCTGAGATTGATGTGGCCGAAAGAGTACTGACAGCCGCAGGTATGGAAGCCCGGGGAATATTAGCCATTACGCAGGATTTAGAGGTTAAAGCAAGGTTAATAAGTAACACCGATGCCGCTGTTTTGCGAGGCTGTTTTGGCGCACCCACCATGTTTGTCGGTGACCAGATGTTTTTTGGTCAAGATCGTATCCAATTTATAGAAAAGGCCCTACAATAAAATTAGCTAGGGAAAATAACAAACAAAAAACAGGTTGGCCGCAGCGCCGAGCCTGATAAAATGGGGTCTACATCATGGTATCTCGCTGTCTAATAAGAGCACTCTTCGTGCTGGGTTTCACCAGTTTATTCTCTGCTCAGGCATCCGTGGTCAACGAAAAATCCATTTCAGACCCAAAATCTGAATGGCTGAGCTATGGACGCGATTACAACGAGCAACGCTTTAGCCCGCTTGACTTGGTTAATCGCGACAACGTCGATGAGCTCGATCTGGCTTGGTCATTTAAATTCGAAACGGCTCGTGGAATGGAAGCCACACCGCTAGTACACGATGGCGTTATCTATGTCAGTACCGGCTGGAGTCACGTCCACGCACTGGACGCAAGAACCGGCGAACAGCTTTGGCACTATGATGCCAAGGTACCAAAAGCCCACCTGATTAAAACCTGCTGTGGCGCAGTAAACCGCGGCGTAGCCATGTGGCAAGGCGATGCAGAAACCGGCCTGCAAATATTTTTTGGCACCCTAGACGGCCGCCTAGTGGCCCTAGATGCCAAGACTGGAGAATCCAACTGGGTTATTCAGACTACCCCAGACAACAGTAACTACAGCATTACCGGCGCACCCCGCGTAGTAGACGGCAAAGTAATTATTGGTAACGGCGGAGCAGAACTAGGCGTACGCGGTTATATCACCGCCTATGACACCGCCACCGGCGATCAACTATGGCGCTTCTATACGGTTCCCGGCGACCCAAGCAAGCCCCAAGAACACCCAGCCCTCGACGCCGCAGTTAAAACCTGGGGTGGCGATGAATGGCACAAGCTCGGTGGCGGTGGCGGCACCGTATGGGACTCATTAGTCTACGACCCAGAGCTAGATCTACTTTATATAGGCACAGGCAATGGATCCCCATGGAATCGAGACCTACGCAGCCCCGGCGGCGGTGACAACCTGTACCTAAGCTCCATCGTCGCCCTGCGACCTGATACTGGCGAATATGTTTGGCACTACCAAGTAACCCCTAAAGACAACTGGGACTACACCGCCACACAGCAGCTAACCCTAGCCGACATAGAGATAAATGGTGAGCAGCGCAAAGTCATCATGCAGGCCCCAAAGAATGGCTTCTTCTATGTGCTAGACCGCGCCACCGGTGAACTGCTGTCCGCAGAGAAATTCGCCAAAGCCACCTGGGCCAGCCATATTGATATGGACACTGGCCGGCCTGTAGAAACAGAATACGCTGACTATCAAAGCAATGGCGGTAGCTATATCTGGCCATCACCCTACGGCGCGCACAATTGGCAGCCCATGTCTTTCAGCCCCAAAACTGGCCTGATGTACATTCCAGTCCAAAACATACCCCATTACTTTAGCGCGCAGAAAACCGTTAAGTATCAGTTAAACCGCTGGAACACTGGGGTAGATTTAAATGAATCCCGCGACCCTCTAAGTTGGGTAGCTGGCCAGGCCTCAGCCGACGCGCTGATCAGTGGCGAACTACTTGCCTGGGATCCAGTTAACCAAAAACCCGCCTGGAAAGTCGCCCATGACAGTCCAGCCAATGGTGGCATACTTAGTACCGCGGGCAATCTAGTATTCCAAGGACGAGGCAACGGCACTTTCGCTGCCTACGACGCTAACAATGGCGACCCCCTGTGGCAGTATCAGTCAGACAGCGCGGTTCTCGCCGGCCCTATGACCTACGAACTTGATGGTGAGCAATATGTAGCCGTAGCACAAGGCAGCGGTGGCACAGTGATGCTAACCATCGGTGACAATCTCAAACGCAAAAAAGTTAATCAAAACAAGCTACTAGTGTTTAAGCTTGGTGACTTTGGACAAACCAAAACCTTACCCGACGAACGCTTAGCGACCATATTAGCACTGGGCCACGAAGCCAATAGCAACCCAGACATTATTAAAAAAGGTGAAGAGCTCTACGGCCATAACTGCGGCTCATGCCACGGCATAGGCGCCAAGAGTAACTACATTGTGCCGGACCTACGCTACATGAGTGAACAGACCCATATCGACTTCACTGGCATTGTTTTGGGCGGCTCACGCGCCCACAAAGGCATGGTAGGTTTCTATGAGACTAATAGCCTAAAAGATGCAGAAGCCATTCACGCATTCCTCGACGAAAAGCAGCAGCGTTTACCCGAGATGGTAGAGATGACATTTATGCAACAGGTTGAATACTGGGTTACTTATGGTTTAGCGAAGTTGGGTGAGCAGTTCCCTGGATTACTAAATGCTACGAGAGATATGACTTACTAGTTAAGCAAGCCGCAATATCATGGGCATTATAAAAAGGGGATAACTAAGTTATCCCCTTTTGTTTGTCTCAGTTGAGCCCTTATAACGACATTCTTACACCAAACTAAATCACCCTAGAGGCCGTCTACCGGGTTACACGCACTGTACTCATGCAAAGGGTTAGCCAAAGCATTAACTGCCTGTAAACTTAGCTGGCCGACGCTCCGCAAAGGCTTTGATGCCTTCCTGTAAATCATTTGACTGTAAACTGGAAATCATGGTGTACATACCATTTAGCAGTAGACTCTGATCGGTAGTCAGATTTTCGCTCTGCTGCAACACATACTTGGTTCCCCTCACCGCCATTGGCGAGTTGGCGGCTATCTGATTCGCCAGTGCCATGCCCGCCACCATAGTCGCTTCGACGGTTTCGTAAACATCATTAACCAGACCGATTTTTTCTGCGCGCAGAGCGTCAATGTCTTTACCTGTGTAGGCTAACTCCGCCACATGGCCGGCGTTTAGTATCTTGGGTAGGCGCTGCAATGTACCCACATCGGCGACAAGACCAATGCGCGTTTCACGCACGCTGAACAAAGCATCAGCACTGGCAATACGAATATCACAGGCGGTAATAAGATCGACTCCCGCGCCGAGGCAAAAGCCCTGAATGACACCAATAACCGGCACTGGGCAGTCAGCAACAGCGGTTATAGCAGCCTGAAACTGCCGCGTATTTTCCAGCTGCAGAAGATTACTCTCCGCCTGAGATCGTGACTGAGATTTTTTAAAATCACTGAGTGAGTCCTGTACCAGATCAATACCGACACAAAAATGCTTGCCACGACCAGCTAGCACGCAGGCCCCTATTTCTTTATCCCCAAGCAGTTCGTCCAGCGCTGCAGGAAAGCTCGACCAAAGCTCTGTGGACATTGCGTTGTATTTTTCTGGTCTGTCTAACCACAGAATACCCACCGCACCCTGCTTTT
>Ga0209711_10003378_pt1 | contig 13539 bp, 14 predicted proteins | sample ArcticOcean_MG_C_7_FD_187441 | JGI IMG/M metagenome (GOLD analysis project Ga0209711, IMG submission 187441) | Marine microbial communities from western Arctic Ocean - ArcticOcean_MG_CB11_88 (SPAdes) (version 2) | ecosystem: Environmental > Aquatic > Marine > Oceanic | place: Arctic Ocean... | reverse complement strand
GGCTTTGACACCCTAACGGTTTTCAAGACCGGCCCCTTCAACCACTCAGGCACACTTCCGTTTTTGATGAACTATTATAGAATAAAATCCTCTCAGTTCATAACTTTATAGTTTTAAAACCAGTCAGTTTATGGAGTACGGATGGGATATTGATAATATTACCATCGGTATGATTTTCAATTAGGGCTGCCATAGTTCTACCAACCGCTAATCCAGAGCCATTTAATGTGTAAACATAACTTTTTTTCTTAGAATCCATCTCTTTATATTTAATATTAAGCCTTCTTGACTGAAAATCAGTAAAAGAACTACATGAGGATATCTCGCGATAGCAATTTTGACTTGGGAACCAAGCCTCAATATCATTCGTCTTAGATGATGAAAAACCAAGGTCTCCAGTTGACAGGAGCACTCTTTGGTAAGGGATTTCAAGAGATTCCATTATATTTTCAGCATGACTAGTAATTAATTCTAGTGCTTCATCAGCCATTTCTGGTTTAACTATTTGCACTAACTCAATCTTCTCGAACTGGTGCTGCCTAATAATACCTTTAGTGTCTTTTCCATAAGACCCCGCTTCTGATCTGAAGCATGGAGTATGAGCCACTAATTTTAAAGGCAAATCAGATTCATTAATAATCTTATTTCTATAAATATTCGTAAGCGGTACTTCTGCCGTAGGGATTAAATATAACTCGGTGTTTTCAATTTTAAATAAATCTTCTTCAAACTTTGGAAGCTGACCAGTACCTATAAGTGAATCTTTATTAACAATATAAGGAACATTATATTCAATATAATTATTTATTTCCGTATGAGTGTTTAACATATAAGTGATTAATGCTCTATGCAGTTTTGCAATCTGCCCCTTCATTACAACAAATCGTGTTTTAGTAATAGACCCGCCAAGTTCAAAGTCTAATAAACCATTTTTAGATAGTAGCTCAGAATGTTCTATATCAGATTTTTTCAAGGAACCAGAAGATTTTATAATTTTATTAAACGACTCATCTACTCCTATAGGAATTTCTTTAGATGGTATATTTGGTATTTCTAAAATAATATCTTTAAGTGTCTGTTCTTTTTTCTCAAGTAAATTTTTATTTTTAAGTATAGATTTTTCTAATTCCTGAGACTCAATTTTTATTAGATTTTTTTCCTCGTCAGTTTTAGCGTTTCTAAACTTATCATTAAGTTTATTTTTATTAGCAGCTATAGACTCTTTAGCATTGATTAAAAACTTTCTTTCATCATGTAATTTTTTGACCAAATTTACATCCAACGCATAGCCTCTATTAGCTAATTTAGCTAGAATAAGATCTGGGTCATTAATTATTAAATTTATATCAATCATTTTTTAAAATTTTGAAAAAGTAATTAAACATCTTGATTTAAAATCTCTCTATTACCGTTAGATTGTTGCTCCGAAAGCACACCTTTAGTTTCCATCGCTTCTACTATATTTGCAGCACGATTATATCCTATTCTTAACTTTCTTTGAATGAAAGAAATGGAAGTTTTTTTCGTTTCCATCACAATCTGAACAGCATCATTATACAAAGGATCATCATTAGATTCATTATCAACAATATCAGGTGTAGCATCATCATCTATGGAATTTAAAAGTGATTCAATATATGTGGCTTCACTATTTTTCTTCAAAAACTGTACAATTTCTTTAACTTCATTATCACTTACATATGCCCCATGAATTCTTGTAGGCACTCTTGATCCCGGACTCATAAACAACATGTCACCATTACCAAGAAGATTTTCAGCACCCATGCTGTCTATAATTGTTCTAGAGTCTATATTAGTGGTTACTTGCAGAGCAATTCTAGCTGGTATATTAGCTTTAATTAATCCAGTAATAACATTAACAGACGGTCTTTGTGTGGCTAAAATCAGATGTATTCCTGAGGCTCTTGCCTTCGCTGCTAATCTTATAATTAAATCCTCAACTTTCTTTCCAACTTGAAGCATCATGTCAGCAAACTCATCAATAACAACAACAATGTATGGTAATTTTTCATGGTAGACCACGTCATCGCCTTTGTGACTAGTTATCTCTAATTTATTGCCAGACTGCTCACTTTCGAGAACTAACTTGTTATAAGCTTTAATATCTCTAACTTTTACCTCATTCATAATTCTATATCTTTTTTCCATTTGTTGAACACACCAACGTAGTCCATTCGTCGCATCACTCATGTCTGTGATTACTGGATTCAATAAATGAGGTATTCCATCATAAACACTTAATTCCAGCATCTTTGGATCAATTAATAGTAATTGTAAATCTGTTGGGTCTGATTTATATAATAAACTGACTAGCATCGTATGCAGAGTTACAGATTTACCAGATCCTGTTGTACCAGCAACAAGAAGATGAGGTAATCTCTGTACATCAGCACAAACAGGATTACCTTGAATATCTTTACCCAACGCCATTGTTAGAGGAGATTTAGATTTTTCATACTGTTTAGAGATTATTATTTCTCTCAGAGAAACTATCTCTCTATTTTCATTAGGAACCTCTATTCCTATTGAAGATGTTCCGGGGATATTATCAACTACTCTTAAACTTGTGACAGACATTGTCCTTGCCAGATCCTTGGATAAACTTGTAATCTGACTAACTTTGACTCCCTTTGCAGGATTTATCTCAAATAAGGTAACCACAGGACCAGGTTTTACAGAAACCACCTCAACTTCAATTCCAAAATCATTCAAATTAGTTTCTAATAGTCTCGACATTAACTGTAAAGACTCATCATCATAAGACGCTGCTTCAGATTCATGTTGAACCAGCAACTCTAATAAAGGTAATTCTGCTTTACTGGGTGGATTGAATAACTCGGTTTGCTTTTCTTTGAATGCTCTTTTACTAGAATGCTTTAGCTTCTTAGGAATTTCAATAGAAACCTTGCTCTCTTTAATTTTTTGACTCAACTTATCAACTTTCGCGATATCTTTTCTTTTAGCATTATATAGTCTGATTTTCTCATAGTTTGAATTTATGATAAATTTAGACTTCAAATATACATACTTAGAAAGTAATAAAATTTTAAAAGTTAAAGTTCTAATTGATATATGTAAATATGTCAATGAAGAATAAAGAAGAAGTAGAAGTGATACAACTGCAGTCCCTGATATGCCTATATAGGTACTAAATTTATTAAATAATAGTGATCCTATTTTGCCACCAAGAAATACTTCGCTTAAACCATTATTTTCATGACCGCTGCCAGTGAATGCCATGATTGTGCAACTAGAGAGAATTATTATAATTAATAATCCAGCATTCATAAATTTATCAGAAGATTTGTGATCAGTATTAGTTTTAAAATTTTTAATGATTATAAACATAGCAAGGAATGGTAAAACTAATGACATATTCCCGAATAACATGAAACATGTGAATGATACATATGCGCCAAAAATACCAATGTAGTTATTGACAGATGATGCTAGGCCAGAATTAAGAAAACTCGGGTCATTAGGATCATGGGAATATATTGACAATAGAAATAATAAAGTTAGCACTACATAGAAGAGATTAGTGACTTCTTTTTTTAATAGTGAAAACCTACTAACGGTAAGTTTTTTATTTTTTTTAACTTGAGCCATTAACCCTCATTTACTCCTATTTTAATACAATATTATTACATTTTCCATCGAGATAATGTAAATATTCTTTAAGTGTTGTTATAAAAACTAGATTAATATAGGATATATCAAATGGAAAATAAACATAGTTCTTTAATAATACTTGGGTCAGGACCTGCTGGATATACAGCTGCATTATATGCCTCGAGAGCTAACCTAAAACCTTTGTTAATAACAGGATTAGAGATTGGTGGGCAACTTACAACAACAACAGATGTTGATAATTGGCCTGGTGATCATGATAACCTTCAAGGCCCAGAATTAATGGAAAGAATGAAGGAACATGTTGGGAAATATGATACAGAGATTATAATGGATCATATTAAGGAAGTTGACCTTTCTAATAAACCCATAAAATTAATTGGTGATTCGACTACATATACATGTGACGCATTGATTATTGCAACTGGTGCTAGTGCAAAATATCTAGGGTTAGAATCAGAAAAACTTTATCTAGGAAAAGGTGTTTCTGCGTGCGCGACATGTGATGGTTTTTTTTACAAAGGCCTCGAAGTAATAGTGATTGGCGGGGGGAATACTGCGGTTGAAGAAGCCTTATATCTCTCTAACATAGCATCGAAAGTCACTCTAGTTCATCGAAGAGATAAATTAAGAGCAGAAGCTATGTTAATTGATAAATTAAACCAAAAAATTAAAGCTAAAAAAATAGAAGTTATATGGAACTCAAATCTTCTTGAAGTTAATGGAGATAAAACAAAGGTAACTAGTGCGACTTTAAAGCAAACAGACTCAGATGAAACTCAAGAAATTGAATGTTCTGGAGTTTTTGTAGCTATCGGACATCAACCGAATACCTCCTTATTTAAAGATTACTTGGAAATGGACAATGCTGGGTACCTAAAAGTAAAGGGTGGTAGCTCAGGTGGAATTACATCGACAAGTATGAAAGGCGTTTTTGCCGCTGGTGACGTGTCTGATTCAATATATCGACAAGCAGTAACCTCGGCTGGTTCAGGATGTATGGCTGCATTAGATGCTGAAAAATATTTAGACGAATAGACTAAATATCAGCTCCAGAAGCATGCAACATAAGGATTACGACTAGCAAAATGCTCAATACAGCAATCACCGAGCTCATCAAAGTTTTAATCAACACATAGTCGGGCGATATTTTTTTATTCAAAAAATACAAGATAAGGATTAACCCGGTAATTAATAAAATTCTTATCATTATATATTTTCCGTAATAAAGGTTTTAACTGCATCAACACTATTCTCTAGTATAATCATATCTTCGTCTAACTTCATAATATTATGCACTTTATCTGTTATAAATTTGTCATTATTTAAAAGATTAAATACAGTATCCTTAAATTTAGCTGGATGTGCGGTAGATAAGGTTACTTTTAAATCATATTTTTTTTCACATTTATTTGCAGATGCTATTCCAACAGCAGTATGTGGATCAACAATAATTCCATGGTCATGAAAAGTGTCTTTAATTATATTTCCAACTTCTTCTTCTGAAACAGAGTATGAACAAAATGATTTTTGAATTTTCATAAGGTCACTATTCTTAAGATTATATTTGCCAGTTTCTTTTAATTCTTTCATTAGGCTATCTACATACTTTGAGCTTTGAGTGATATCATAAAGCAATCTTTCAAAGTTACTTGATATTTGAATGTCTATGCTAGGAGAAGATGTTTCTCTAACCACTTTAAGCTCATGTTTTCCAGACATTAATGTTCTTGTTAAAATATCATTTTCATTCGTAGCAATATTTAACATATCTATTTCAAGTCCCATTTTTTTTGATATATAGCCTGCTAAAATATCTCCAAAATTACCAGTAGGCACTGAGAACAAAACTTTTTTGTCTCCAACTTCTAATCTACTTAATGTATAAAAATAATAAACCATTTGGCACATAATTCTAGACCAGTTAATGGAATTAATAGCAGTTAGATGATTAGATTTTTTGTAACTATTATCAGCGAATATTTTTTTAATAATATTCTGGCAATCATCAAAACTTCCTTTAACAGCTAAATTAAAAACATTATCAGATTTAACAGTAGTCATAAATTTTCGTTGTACTTCTGATATTTTATTATGTGGATGTAATATAAATATTTTAGCAGACTTAACATTTTTAAAGCCCTCAATAGCTGCCGCACCAGTATCCCCTGATGTTGCACCTAAAATATTAATAGACTGATTGTTTTCTTTTAAATAAAAATCCATAAGTTGTGAAATAAATTGCATAGCAAGATCTTTAAAGGCATAGGTTGGGCCATGATATAACTCAAGCAGATAATGTTCATTATTTAATTTTTTTAGCGGGGTAATTTCAGGGTTATCAAAACAAGCGTAAGACTTATCAATAATATCTTTTAAATTTTTTTCTGTTAAAGATGAGTCAATGTAAGGCGAGATAACTTCATATGCAATTTCTTGATATGTCATGGACGAGAATGAATCTATCATGTCTTTGCTAAGAGATGGCCAGGATTCTGGAATATATAAACCACCGTCAGAAGCTAATCCTTCAAAAATAACATCCTTAAATGAAAGTTTGGGCGCGTTACCACGCGTACTAATATACTTAATACTATTTGTCATCTGTTTTTAATACTTTAATTGCATGCACTTTTCCCTCAACATGGGCCAATGATTCTATTTTCTTAATTGCATTACTGATAGAAATTCCACTCACATTATTTGTTATCATTACAATTGGAATTAACGAATGCAAGTCTATAGGTTCATGCTGAGTAACAGCTTCAATGCTTATATCTTCATTTGCCAATATATTTGTTATTTCTGCCATTACACCAGATATATCGCGCGCATAAATTCTAAGATAAAATGGGCTGGCAATATCTTCATTTTTTGTAATATTAAATGAGTTTTTTCCACTATTTTCAAAGATGTTTTTATTTCTTAAATCTTTACCGCTTGAAAAGTTTATTGCCTCAACTAAATTAGTGACAACTGCAGATGCTGTTGCGTCGCCACCGGCACCGTTTCCATATAACATGGATGTTCCAAATTTATCTCCTGTAACCAATAAAGCATTCATTACACCTGGGACCTGCGACAAAATATTATCTTTATGAATAAGTACGGGGTGGACGCGACATTGAATAGAATCATTTTTTTTATTAGTAATCCCAACATGTTTTATGCTATACCCAAGCTCTTTTGCATATTCAATATCCATAGTAGTTATATTTTCTATACCTTCAACATATGTATTTTTTAGTGGTGATTTCATTTTATATACTAATGAGGCCAAAATTGATATCTTATGTGCAGCATCCATTCCATTGATATCAAATGTAGGATCGGCTTCAGCATAACCTAATTTTTTAGCTTCATTCAATGCGTCATTAAATTCCAAACCATGAGATGACATCTGGTCTAAAATATAATTACAAGTTCCATTAATTATTCCCGTAATAGATAAAATATTTTCATTTGACATATTATTCGTTAAGGTTTGAATTATAGGAATAGCACCAGCTACAGATGCTTCAAAACCAAAATATACATCATGTTTTTTTGCTAATTGAAAGATTTCATCACCATGTTCCGCTATAAGAGCTTTGTTGGCAGTAATAATATGTTTTTTATTCTTTATTGCAGCTATAATTATTTTGTATGGAATATCAATACCCCCAATTAACTCAACAATAATATCAATATTTGGGTTAGATGCTATTTCCATTACATCTTTAGTAACAGCTATCTCTTTATTATATTCTTTCTTATCAATAGACCTGTCTGCTATTAAAGCAATTTTAAATTCTTCTGAGATATTAGACTTGATTTTATCATCATGAACCCTTAGGTGTTCGATAAAGCTTTGGCCTACAGTGCCATATCCGCATATACCAATTTTTAACATATTATTTCCTGGGTTAACAAAAGATTATATTTTACCATTATTTAATCTATAATTGTCATTATAATGGAACTAACTTTACAATCTATTAAATCCGGTTTATTCATAAAAAACTATGAAAACCATAGCCTATATATTGATGATGAAATATATAGAAACAATGTTTTAGTGACTAGTACTGCTGTAAAAAACTGGAATTTTAATAATAAAGATAATTTAGATATAAATGATTTTTCAAACGTACTTGATTATAAGCCGGAGATTATAATTTTAGGTACAGGAGGAAGCCTAGTAATACCAACATCTAACATTATCAATAATATCCAAAATCAAGGAATAGGGTTTGAGTTTATGATTACAGAATCAGCTTGCAAAACCTTTAATCTCCTAGTATCAGAAAATAGAAAAGTTGCTGCAGTATTAATTTTATAATTTTAAAATTACAAAAACAAATATTGTTGCAAAAGCTATATATAAAAAATATTTATTAAGATATGAAACCACATACATTCCATATCTTTCAGAAACATAGGCAACAAGAGAAAATCTTAAGCCCCTTCCTATTAAAGAAATAATTATAAAAAGAACAAAGTTTACTCCAAGAAACCCAGCTGCAATAACGAATATTTTATATGGAAGAGGAGTAAAACTAGAAATAAATAATATAATTATTCCATACTCTAAAAACATTGATTTTGAAATATTGAATTTATCTTCATAACCATAATCTACAATGAGTGGATATATATCAGTAAAAAGATAACTGCCAATGAGGTACCCTACAACTCCACCGATTACAGACATCAATGTTGCAATTAATGCTAAATCAAACCATTTATAAGATTTTGAGATAGCCATTGGAATAAGCAAGACATCCGTTGGTATTGGAAAAAATATAGATTCTATGAAACTTAGAAAACCCAAGACTTTCTTGGATTTTAATAATAGAATTTTTTGCATGAAATTACGTAGCATGATTTTCAAATAATGCCCTGTAACATTGGGACGAATAAAACATCATCTACCTCTTTCTTGAATATGCCTTTTTTGGTATTTTTTACCCTATAAAGTTTTTGTGATCCATTCACATTAAGGGGTAAGACCATGCGCCCATTAGGCTTAAGTTGAGAAATTAATTTATCTGGGATAATGGATGGTGATGCCGTCATAATAATTGCATCATATGGGCCATTTAATTTGTAGCCATCAAAACCATCGCCATAAATTGACGAAATATTTTTATAATTTAAAAATTTTAGAAGGGCTTTCGTTTTCAAATATAAAGGCTCAATTCTTTCGATAGTAGTTACGCGTTCAAAAAGCTTAGATAATATACATGCTTGATATCCACAGCCAGTTCCAATTTCAAGAACATTTTTCATGCTATCAGTTTCTATTAATAATTGTGTCATTTTAGCGACAATGTATGGTGATGAAATAGTTTGATTAAACCCAATCGGCAAGGCATCAAAATCATATGCTCTACCTCTTAGCGCAGGCTCCATGAATATATGTCTTTGAATAGTAGACATTATATCCAATACAGAAGTATTTGTGATTCCTTGTGCCTTAAGAGAACTTATCATTTTTCTTAATTCTTCAGAAGATATATCTTTCATACTCATGTTCATAATAACTTATTTTTATTTAAAGATTGTGTTTTTAATTTTTTTTGTTTCATACATATTGATCGTTAAAGGCGTGATAGAAATATAATTAGATTCTAATGCCTTGAAATCTGTTCTTTTAGTAGACTTAAGTGGCTTACCAACCGCACCGATCTGAGCAAATAAATTATCACCACTTTTAAATAAATCAGGTTTCAGGGATATATCTCTATTACCAAGCATAGTATATTTAATTCCTCTGACTTTAGAGAATGGTATGTCTGGAATATTAATATTATAAATATTTTTAGATTTTAGTTTTTGACTGAAAATATGAGTTAAAATCAAATTAATTTTATCATCAATATCATTTAAATATTTTGGTTCTCGAGAAGATATTGAAATAGCAATAGGCGAGTATTTACAAAATCTGCCTTCGATGGCACCCCCAACTGTTCCAGAATATATGACATCATCACCCATATTACTACCAAAATTTATACCAGAAAATACTATATCTGGTATGCTTTTCATTTCACCTCGACCTATTATATGGACGCAGTCTGCGGGAGTACCTTTGACGATATAATGTTTTGAGTCAATTTTTTTATAACTAACCTTGTTATGCACAGATAGTGAGCTACTACAGGCGCTCATATTTTTAAAAGGTCCTGCCACTGTAACATCACCATATTTCAAAAGAAGCTTTTCTAAGATTTTGATGCCTGGAGCTTTATACCCATCATCGTTAGTTAGTAATATTTTCATTAAAATCCTATTAATTATTTTTTTATATTATACTTAAATACTAATAATAAGTAATATATTAATAAAATGAATGATGATCAAAAAGATAAAACTGAATTTGAAAAACTTTTGGAAGAGTCAGATCTTGATATAAATCAAATATTAAGAGATAAAAGTGGCAAAATTACTAATAATCATAATAAGCATTATACCAGCGTTAATGTTAGTCATGATGATCTGTATGATGAGAACTTAAATATCGAGTTCAGCCATAGACAAAATGGTATTCAGAACAAAGTTATTCATGACCTCAAAAGTTTAAAATATAAATTCAGACATTCAGAAATATTAGACTTACATGGTTTGACAGCAAATGAAGCTGAATTAGAGTTAAATAGTTTTATGAAAGAAAATTATTATAATAATTCAAAGTATTTACTAATTATACATGGCAAAGGTTTAAATAATAAAGATAATCAAGCCCCAATGAAAAGGCTCGTAGAGAAATTCATAATTAGTTCCATACATGTTTTAGCTGCGAATTCTGCTAATAAAAATTATGGTGGATTTGGTGCCACTGTTTTAATTTTAAAAAAATAGAAATCTAACTTTGAAAAGATATGCTTAAAGACTTTATTTCTTTTTCAGTCAAGTACCTATACTCACTAACTAATAAATTATTTAATTTAACGTTATCATACTGAATCCGTTTTAATTTAACTACAGTACATCCAACAGAACGAAATACTCTTCGGACCTCCCTATTCTTTCCAGTTTTTAGAGTAACAGTGTATTTATTAGCGGCAGGTTTACATATAGATATGCTATCAAATTTCCCTATTTCAGACATACCAATATCTAATCCCTTAATGCACTGCTCTTTTTTAATATCATTAAAAGATCCTTTGATTATAACTTCATATTTTCTTGAAATATTTGAGGATGGATGCATCATTTTATTCGCAATATCACCATTATTGGTAAATAATAATAGCCCAGATGTCTCTAAATCAAGTCTTCCAATATTAATCCATTTTCCATTTATGTCAGGTAATCTTTCAAATACAGTTTTCCTATTAGCATTATCTTTAAATGTCACAATTTCTCCACAAGGTTTATGATAAACTAATATTTCAATCTTTGAATTAAACATAGCTGATGAAACAGTATACTGGTTTTTGTCAAATGTTATTGAATCTCCAATTTTTACTTTTGTTCCTAATGTTGCAACAACATTGTTTACTTTTACTAAACCCCTAACAATATTCTTCTCGCATTCCCTTCTAGAGAGAATTCCCAGCATTGATAATATTTTTTGTACTCTATACATTGTGCGAATTATTGATTATATTGTAGTAAATAATATTTATTAAATAAATGAAGAAATTAAACATAATAATTGTAATCGTATCAGATACTAGAACAACTACTACTGATAAATCTGGTAAATTATTAAAAAAATATATCACTGAAACAGGCCATAATATAACCGGAATCACTATTGTTCCCGATGATATATATCAAATTAGACATAAAGTATCTCAATATTTAGTAGATGATGAGATTGATGTCATAATCACGAGCGGAGGAACAGGTATAACTGGCAGAGACGGGACTCCAGAAGCAGTCAAAGCACTTCTTGATAAAGAAATTGAGGGCTTTGGAGAATTATTTAGATCAATATCATACCAAAAAATAAAAACATCATGTCTGCAGTCTAGAGCTTTAGCAGGAGTAGCTAATTCTACATTTATTTTTGTATTACCTGGCTCGGTTGATGCATGCTCTACGGCATGGAAAGAAATAATACAATATCAACTAAATAGTGAGACCAAGCCTTGTAACTTGGTAATGTTGATGCCTCGGCTTAAAGAATAATTACAGTACTTCTAATTCTGTAGGTGGCGGTAAATCACTCAAAGATTTTAAATTAAAATAATCTAGGAACTTTTTAGTTGTAGCTAGTAATTCTGGTTTACCAGGCGTCTCTTTGTGACCCACAACTTTGACCCACTCAAATTCAATTAAATTTCTTATTATCTGCGGATTAACTGAAACCCCTCTTATTTCCTCAATGTCACCTCTAGTTACAGGCTGTTTATAAGCAATTATAACTAATGTTTCTAAAAAAGCTTTGGAGTATCTAGTTGAAGACTGCTTATTTAGTTTAGATACCCAATCATCATATCCTTTTTTTACTTGCATTCTGAAGCCACTAGCAACATGCACTATCTCGAATGAATGATTTTTATAATTATCATTTAAAGTATCAATTATTTTTTGTATTTCATTTTTAGACGGCTTATCTTTATCAAATAAATTAGCAATATCTTGAAGTGATAGGGGGTTATCTGATGCTAAAAGAGCACCCTCAACAATCAAATTTAATGGTTTAGAATAACTCATGATGTGACAGATTGTAGATAAATCATAGAGTAATCCTGATTTTGAACTATATCTATTAAGCTTTCTTTAACTAACTCGAGTATTGCTAAAAAAGTTACTATGGCACCCATTCTCCCTTCCTTGTATGTGAAACAATCTATAAACTTAATTGTTCCATTTTTATTAATTATATCCAATATAAGCGACATCCTTTCTCGAACAGATAAAGCTTCGGGTTGTATTTCATGCGAAGCAAATATTTCAGCTCTTTTAAGAACTTCCTGAAAAGCAATTTCTAGTTCCTCTAGGTCAATCGTTGGCATAGTATCTTTTTTTTCAATATTAGCGAATATCTTGGAGACAATAAAAGTATCTCTATTTAATCGCGGTATTTCATCTAACTGCTCAGAAAGATTCTTATACTTTTGATACTCCATCAATCTTTTAATCAGATTAGCTCTCGGATCCTCTTCATCCTCTTCTTCTGTCTCATTAGGGACAAGCATTCTAGATTTTATTTCAGCAAGTGTCGAAGCCATCACTAAATAATCCGATGCCAGTTCAAATTGCATTTCCTGCATCATATTAATATATTCTACATACTGATTAGTTATCGGCAATATTGGAATATCCACAACATCAATATTTTGTTTTTTTATAAGATACAGTAAAAGATCAAGTGGTCCTTCAAACTGTTTTATAATAACCCTTAAGGCCTCAGGGGGTATAAAAAGATCCTCGGGAATATCTGTAATTTCTTTACCATTAAATACAATACTTGTATCACTATTATTTGTATTGAACGTATTCATTTATTAATCATACCAACTTTATCATAAATATTTTTGATAGTTTTATTTGCTATCACTCTAGCTTTATTTGCTCCCTCGTCGAGAACCTTATCTAAGTATGTTTTATCTTTTAACAATTGATTTGTTTTTATAGAAATCGGCTCTACTATATTTATTATAACTTCAGCTAAATCTCTTTTAAACAATGATATCTCTTTAGACGCATACTTGGATATAACCTCTTCTTTTTTAATTAATCCACATGCGCTATATATATTAAGCAAATTATTAATCTCAAGTCTTGGCTCAGCTTCTTTTAGAGTATCTGGCATTTTTAAAGAGTCTGTTTTAGCTTTTTTAATTTTCAAAGAAATCTGGTCGTTTGAATCTGTCATAAGAATTCTTGAATATTCAGAAATATCAGACTTACTCATTTTATTTGAACCATTTCTAAGACTCATTATCCTTG
>Ga0209711_10003377_pt1 | contig 13541 bp, 20 predicted proteins | sample ArcticOcean_MG_C_7_FD_187441 | JGI IMG/M metagenome (GOLD analysis project Ga0209711, IMG submission 187441) | Marine microbial communities from western Arctic Ocean - ArcticOcean_MG_CB11_88 (SPAdes) (version 2) | ecosystem: Environmental > Aquatic > Marine > Oceanic | place: Arctic Ocean... | reverse complement strand
TACCTTGGCACCAGTGGTTCCCGTGCAATCTCATAGAGATTCCTAAAACGTCCGTCGTCGCCGTGCATCCACACGGTCTTTTATGCTGTGGAGCGCTTGCGGGTATACATTTTGTTCCAGGGTCAAAGACGGTATTTTGCGTGGCACCCCTGTTGTTTTACATACCCATACTGGGCTGGTTTCTTCGCGTTCTCGGTTGTGTACCGGCCCACTACGACATCATGCTCCAATGTTTGCGGGCCGGCTATTCGGTGGTGGTGGTGCCTGGTGGTGTACCTGAACTAGTGATGGCCGAAGCGCGAAACGACCGACAATGGTTCCGAAGGCACGGATTCATTCGCTTAGCCATTTCAGCAGGTGTACCCATTTACATGGTGTTTGTTAGAGGCGAATGTTCTACATACCGAATGCTTCAGGGGCCGGCGCACGAACAACGTGTCCAAGCGTCATGGCGAACCAATGTACCCCTGGTATGTCCTGTCTTTTTGGGGTGGTATGGGACATGGTTGCCTCGAAGAGTGCCTCTTACGCTATGTGTAAAAAAAACAGACGCTCGTTCAGCCGATGAATATTATGAGGAATTGCGTCAGTTGACTATTGTGTAAAAGTATATCCGATGCCATTTAACATGAACCCTTCACAGGCATTGTGGCAACAATTCAAGAAAGATTGTCAAGACCAGTGCCTGTGAAGGGTTGGCAAAGCGGTCTTTCACCAGTACGATAGATTTGTATCCATGTGTGTTCGACAAACCATCGAAAGAGAACACCCGTCAGTATTTAAAGAAAGACGAAAGGGCAATGTCGCGACTCAAAAGAAATTTGGTTCGTAGAGACAAGGCGCTTCAATTTTTGTGCGGTTTACACCAAGGATATTATTATCCCAATCTAGAGCGTCATCTAACAAAGATTGCGATGGACAAACCCGCCGGCGCCGTGCACCGACCTGTCGAACAAGATACCATCAATATGACAGCGGAGTACGCCTCCATTGCGGGCATGTGCCCAGCGCTTAGAAATTATATACCTGAACATAACATCGAACACGAATGGGCGGTGTCCAAACAAAAAACACATGTACAGTTAAGCGATTTTTTAAAAATATTAATTAGTTAATGCTTTAATACGTTTTAGTAAAAAACCATTTTCAGTTTCTAATTGTTTTACTTTGGCTTCGGTCGCTGCCTTTTGAGCCAACAACAATTCAATCTGTTCTTGTTCTCTGCGAACGATGTCGCGCGCGTGCATCTTGGTTTCGCTCTCTTTGAGCTTCTCGAGGGTGTACGTTCTCAAGGACATTTTTCGTTGTCAGACCGCTTAAATAGCCGCCTACTCTGAACTGAATACGTGCCACATATTCTACTTTGTAATCAAATACCCTTTCTTTAGACCAGGCTCTCATGGAGCCCCACGTGATCGTCAATATCCTCTTGGACTACGTGGGCTCGCTCAACGCATGGTCAAATACGCGAACGCTGTGTCGCACAACGCGCGCGATTGTCATGCAAAAAAGCCTCCATCGAGACGTCTGCAGTGCGCGGTCGTTTATCCCCGCTCACGTATGCATGTCCTGTTCTGTGAAGGTTGAAAACCCACGGTGGATAGTGTTTAAATGTTTGCCCTTAGCTATGCGACGCTACCTCGTGACCTGTCACCACTGGCGGTGTCAGACGGCCTCTCTGTTTTCGATGATAGACGAATTGGCTACCGACAACATCTTTATTCTCAAGGCGCCCTTTCAATCGGATATGTCTATCGATATACCGCGTTCGGACGGCTCGACGACACCAGGAAGGTGTATCACGCACGGTCTGATGAATATCCGTGGCGAATACTGTGTCATGACCAACTGGTCAACGGTCGACGACAATTACTCGAAAAATGTGGCTTGGTCGCACTATTTCCAGGAACCACCCCAGTTTATATTTAAAGACCTGTCCGACCAGTAACTATGCGCGTAGCCGATATATTTTTGGCCTTTATGTTTGTTTCGCTCTTGTATATAAGCTTTGTTTGGATGAGGATTTCGGGGGCGTTGTATCTAGATACATTATAAAATTAGACCAGCCGATGGGGTTACGTTAAAGGAGCGACTTTCTTATAAAGTAAAGATTCATTATTTTGTTGTTCGATTTCCATTTTATCGATGTACACAATTTAAATAGTGGCCTCGCGCCGGCACCAAGAGGGTGTCTTGACCTTCTCTCCGGCCAGGACACGTTCCATAAAGTACTTCCACGTGACCAGATAGAGTCTGTCGTCATGTTTACGCGCCTTGGTCAGACACATGTACAGATTCTTGATGCGATGTTGCACGTGTTCGCCGCCCTTAAGCTTTTCAATGACAAAGACCAGGCGGTACTGCTTGAAGACGCGACGCTCGAACTTGTCCACGGCAGGCAGTCCCCACGTCATAAAGTTGTTCTCCGCGTAGTTGAGCGTTCTGCCGTGCGTTTCAATGGTGCGCTCCGTGCGAGGCGTGCACAATACCCAAATGGGGTGATTATCCCACTGCTTGAAATTTTCAAGGCCATCCACCTTGGCAGACAGCATCGACGTTGGCCCACGGGCCTGCTCGCGCCATTTCAAATGTTCCATAAACGGCTCGAGTTCAGCGAAAAGCGTTTGGAAGGTTTTGGAGGTCTCGGGAAGGCTTTGTTCGGCAATAAATCCCGCCGTGAATTTAGAGATGTCTCCATAGACTTGTCTGGCCCTGCGAATCAATTTTTCAAAAACACGCCTTTCGTTGCGTCTGGACTTTTCCAGGCTCTTTACGAGCTCCGAAACACGTCTCTTCTTCTTAGGAGGCATGTCTGATGCGACCGACGGGCCTAACGTCCCGTCGGCGTCGCGGATGTTGCGTTTGGTGGTGGTGGTCGACATGTCTGATTCGTTGATAAGTAAGTGGAGTAGCAATAATGATTTAATTTGAATCCGGATTTATCAAAGACATTTGATTTGAATCGCAAGTCATAAAATATATTTACTATAAACGTCTGTAAATTACAATAGCAAAATGGACACCGTCAAATATAGAAAATGGTACTTGGCGGAAAATTGGGCAGACAATCAATCCCAGATGATAACACGCAGCGTTATCCAACACAAACGGTTCCGAGACGGTGTCCGCAAGCCGCATCCGCTCGTATCGTCTGGAGAAGGATTTTGGATTAATGCCCACGAATTGTGTATTGGATATCAACTCTATTCCAATCCCAATATATTTCGGCCTATTTTTTCTCACAGACGCCAACGTATGCTGGACGACGTACATTTAGGCATTAAATATCCCGTAGCATTTTGGCGCCGTTTGAGACGGCGATATTATTTGTCTATGGCCAAAATTAGTAAAATGCCGTTAGAGTGTGTAATCCATATTGTAACTTTCGTTGTTTGATTTAAATAAAATTCTTTTATTTAAAACAAAAGAAGTTTCTTTCAAACAAATGTCTAGTCCACCCCCAGCCAAGCGCCGCAGAAAGACTGAAGGTAACACCAATCACGTCGAAAGCGCGTTGGAATTCGAACCGGAACGCATCTCCGAAGCGATTGCGCTGCTCAAAAGCGGCCAGGTCGAAGCGCTTATCATTAATGCGGGCATTGCCATCGACTGTCCAGGTGACCAAATGGTCAGATACTGGAACGCCCGAGTTCATTCAAGTCATCGCATTCCAGTGCCCGAAAACTGGACAGATATCGATTCTAAACAGTGCAAAGGATTACCGGGTATCGCGGGCGGCATGTGGCACACGTACGCGTCCTCAGCACATGATTTTGCCATCGATTCACCAGTTGTGGACGCCATCTTTACAGAGACCACTGGCACTCCAGACTGGAAAATTCGACCCAACCGCTTTCGCTTTAATCCTGTCAACAAGGACGACGGCTACAAAGCAGCCCATATTGAGGGGCCCTACGTGCTCTCCGAAGAAACCGGCATCTCTGCCATTCTTTGTGTGTCACCCGGGCGTACATTCACCTATTACAAAGGTTCCAATAACGACCCGCGCTGCAGACAAATATTTGAGGACATGGGGGGTAAAACTTCTCTTTTTGTCCAGCCTACACAGGCCCAATTGGCCCCATGGCAGCGCACAACGATTCAGACGACGAAGCAGGGCCAAATTATATTATTCGCCGACTCTGTAGCGCACGAAATAAGCCGTTTGGGCAAGAACTCGCTATCATTGTTTCTGTCGCCCTACGACCCGGTCAACGCGGTTTCTGAAGTTGAATTCTACTCGGAACTCAACAGAAAGCAGGCCATTGAAAAGAAAAAGGCTCACGCTACCGCTCCGCCGCTTCCTACGCGTATCATGCTTCCAGGGCAGCGTAGACAGCATCCCAAAGAGTACTACGGCCTTACACGCAGAGACACCGAGATATTTGGCTCGCTCTTTCATTCGTCAGGTTCTTACTGGCCTTCGGACAAGCCCACGTTCTTTATGATGCACATGATGGCGTTTAATGCTTTCAAACAGAAGCTCTTGCCATTTATGTTCGATGAAAACGGCAAATACAACTACGAAGTCATTACGCCAGAACTGGTGGCGGGTTGCGACGAATTCGACCCTACATACTTTGAACGTTTGCCTTTTGCAACGGTCACCTCTGAAGAGGCCAGCGCAATGCGCGCCAAATACACGGGCATTCCGGATAGAGCTTGGCCACTCATCAAATACTGGACAAAGGACATTAGAGAATGTCCTGACAACGTTTGTAGACGCAGAGGTTACTTTTAGACGATTTCATTCGGATAAACTTTTTTTCGTTGTGCCAGTCTTTTCGTATTTTGTCGTTTTTCTATATAACAAATAAGGAAAAATATAGCCAATGTCAAACAACTAAGGCTTGATAATATTATAAAAAACGACGCCGTTTCGCTCAAATATAACGGTTGTTCATGAGAATAAACAACTGTTTGGTTATTCATTATTTTTAACTAACATATAATCTCATACAAAAAATATATTATGATGCTCAAAATCAAATTATATGAATTATAACTTCAATCTTTGTTTATTTACAACTTGTGTATCTTTTAATTTTTTACGGGCGCCTATCGCGAATAATTAAGATGTATATAAGTTATAGAAAATAAAATAAAATGGCGGCATCAGCCGAAATTAGAGCACTCAGAGTAAAATAAATCCTATAAACAGTTGTTTGATGCGTCATATTTTAACTATATATGTAATTTTGAATCGGTATAATGGCTGTCACCAAAAATTTTTTTGTGTCAACTGCCGCATTTATTAGTATTGTGTTACTGTTCGTCGCGCGCCATCACCCACCTTCCAGACGCAAAATAAAGGAAATCTGGCATGGACGCGTGTCTTGGGAGGGAAAATCGAATACGACGATATTGCGGTCATCGCCAGAAAAAGTCCTAACCACGAATCTCGATAGTGAATTGGCTGAAGATGCAACGGTCGTACAGCAACCGGAAGTTGTACAACCACAGAACCCTACAACCCCTACAACACCTGCTATGGCACATCCAGTAATTAATAAAACGGTCGTACAGCAACCGGAAGTTGTACAACCACCGAACCCTACAACCCCTACAACACCTGCTATGGCACATCCAGTAATTAATAAAACGGCGTTACTCTTCCTATCAACGGGACGCCTACGCTACTGGCCGGTGTGGAAACGATGGCTTGCCGGCCATGATGACAAAGTCGACGTTTTCGTCCATTCGACAAATACCTTCACCACTGCGGTCCCTGACACTGTCCACATTGTGCCTTCGCCGATCCAAGCCCGACGTTTCAGTTACACGATGGCGCAAGCAATGGTGCACATGCTTAGATATGCCCAACAGCGGTATGAATACAGGCACTTTGTCTTTCTGAGCGAGTCTTGTCTCCCGATCCAATCCTTCGTGAGCGTACGCGCGGTATTGACAGAGTTCGGCGACCGAAGCCTGTTTTCCATCAATAAAGCGCTCGAATTGGGTGCGTCGAAAAGCGAGGCCGTGGTGTTCACTAGAAACAACTTGTCGCGTTATGGGGTGATAGTTGATCCGACGGCGAAACCAAAACAGACCGTGGACGGTCTGCGGCCGTTCTACGCGTCTCAGTGGCAAATTGTGAGCCAAAGAGATGCCAAAACGGTTCTGCAAAAGTTCCCATTACAACTCAATGCGTATCTGAACGGCAAGATCAATCGTATTTGGCTGACCGATGCCACGGCGATACAGAGTCTGATCATGAGCGACGACCGAGAAGTGGGATTTTTCCCACTCTCGGCGCAGATCTGGAAAGGCGACCACCCCGGGCATGGCAGCCGCCCCAAAACGTTTAGCATGGACGAAGAAGCGAGGCAGTTCATCCAAAAATGCCATTCCAAGGGGTTTTTGTTCGCACGGAAATTTAGTATCAACGCCGTTACAGTCGCAAATATCCTTCAAACGATGCACATTTTGTTGCCCGAACGGATATAAAGGGTGGAAAACACCCTGACCAGTTGGACCTGGCACTCCACTGTTTCTTTTTATTCCAGCAGTTTCTTCAATTCGAACAACCTTTTTTTTTTGGGAGATGCTGGAGCTCATTTATAAAACTAGGTCGATTACTACCATACATCATGTGAATAAAAAAATAAAAAAATATGTGGTAACTATTTTCCAAAAAAATGTCGACTGGTGTGACTTTGATTTGAATCAAATCAAAATTTGAAAAAATGTGGGCCAACAATAAGTTTGATTGCAATCAAAATTCGGGAAAAATATTGGCCAGCGTTTGATTTGATTCAAATCAAAATTTGAAAAAATATGTCTACTGTCCGCTGGCTTGAGTTTGATTGCAATCAAAATTCGGGAAAAATATTGGCCAGCGTTTGATTTGATTCAAATCAAAATTTGAAAAAATATGTCTACTGTCCGCTGGCTTGAGTTTGACCCAAGTGTCCTTGACGGAGACGAACATGACGCAATTGCCGTTTCCAATGAGATAAGAAGAATCACAGTGACGCCAGGGATGTCTACCAGGCAGTTCATCAACGCCCTGGCGGCGGAATCCAATCGTCAGCCACCGGGATGGCGTAAATCTATGATGAGCGCGGTGACTGCTTTATGGATGATGAAAATATTCAAGGACGATGACGCTATTCGAGCCGATATTTCAAAGATTGCAGTCAGCCATTGGGAAAAATTCACTCGCGAAACGAATGCACAGCCTTTTCTGTAATCGTTTCCCATCTGCGCGACTCAAGTCTCCTGTACAACTGAAGTTTGATGGAAAAAGTATAAATAGTGTTTATAAAAAGAAAACGGTTAACCGACAAGGCGACATTAGCTTTAATTACATCTATTCGTATGTTCAGAATTATTCCGCAAACGGCGCCATGTAGATAGTCACGTTATCGTCTGTCCATCGGAGGACACCGCAATCCATGAAGATAAGATTCGAAAATGCTGATTTTGGCTCTATGTATGCAAACATGCGCTTGGCAATACCGCAATCACATGCAAATGTTTGCGTATCTCTTGGTTTGTCACGCGCTTGTATGGCTCCGGCCCACCGCCCTCCAGAATGTTTCATAGTCACAGAGCGCTTGGTCTTATTTATGGCAAGAGTGGCAACTCCTTTGGACGGCATAGACTTCCACATGGTCAGCCATTGTGTGCATGGTACGACTGTACAAATGTCTTTAGGGTGGTCGGGTATGACGTTATCGTCAGTCAGTTCTATTTTTGGAAAGTGATACTGAAGTGCCGAAGAGCAGTTTTGCACGGTCACGGACATCTTGGTGTCTTCAATGGTCAGTGTCGCGTGTTGCCAATCTGTCAACTGGCGCATGAATCCTCGCATGGCGTCAGATACTTTGAATGTACATGTCCCAGTGTGTGCTACCATGTGAGTCATGACGCGCATTCCCGCCCCGCCATGAGGAAAGATGACTACTTTTACGCGAGTGCCATCAATGGTCATGACGGGCGGGAGTTCTTGTTTCTTTTTGCCACCCCATGCTTCTATCAGCCAGGTTACAGGTAATTCAACGGAAACCATATTTTAGTTTTAAATCAAATGATGTGAATTCAAATTAACATATGTTCGGCCAATTCTAAATCGCGTATAAAGTATGTATATTTAAATCAAATGTCGAAACGTTTTAGAGAAGGCCCTGTGGCCATCCATAGTAAACGTCAATGTTTGTCGTTCGAACCGGTGATGATTGCACCGGGGTTGAAACGCAAGCGCGATGACGTTGACGAGGTTATTAAGCGTTTTCGTGCCTCTGAAGATGTCGAACAGGCCATCATCGGAAGAAAACGTTCGGCGGAATGTTTTGATGACGAATTGCAACATCTGGAAAAGCGCATGCGTGCCACCGTTCCGACCGCCGAGGAGGCCATTGCCTTTCTCTTGCCTCATATAATACGTCTGCGTGGCATGTACAACGAATCTCAGCAAAAGGCGACCGAATTGACACGAAACAACGCTATCATGCGCAAGACGTGTGCTTACCTGATTCAGGAGAAAAGGAAGTTGGAGAGCGAGGTTGCACTGGCAAATTATAGGTTTGCGATTTCTGGGCCAAAGCCTTTTGCCGTCGAAAGCAGAGCATGATTTCAATCGTCGCGACTACACCAGAGGCCGTCATGAGTGGATAATCGCGCTTTAGAGCTCCATACACCGTCCAACATATACCACCTACGCAACGTAAAATAATAGACCATAATTGTAGTGTTTGTGGGGATTCTGAACACAGTTGGGGTACAGATGCTGCTGTGGAACAGACAGCCGCGAATATTCCTAGTATATCCATGTAAAAAAATCCAACCCTCAATAATATTTCCCAGTATATAGGTATTTAAAATTGATTGAAATGTCACGCCGAGCAGGAGCTGGAACTGACGAATCTGATTCCATGATGGAAGATATCGAATCGGGTAATAAAATGAAAACAAATACTGTGTACGAACTCATGAAATTGCGCGACCTACAGTCTTTTATTTCTAAAATATATTGGCTAGTTGTCCTCTGTTTTTTTGCAGTAGGTTGTATTCTAGCATTGGTCTTGTCCGACGGCACCTTTTCGGACGTCTTTATGGCCGAAAACCTATTGTCATCCATCGGCATTTCTGCATATATTCTGTTGGTAGCGCTCATGGTCATGTGCAACAACCACGGCGAAATGCGCATCATCCTGTTGTTGACGATTCTATTCTTTACGGGGTGTCTCTCGGGCTTCATGTTGGCACTGCATCTCTTAGATATTAATGTAACATTACAATCAAATAAAGGTTCATAAAGATTTTATTAATTTACATTCATTTTCCCACCACTCGGTGCCTTCTGTAAACCCTCGTTCTTCAAATATTGCCGTGCCTTGTTTCACGATATAGTTCACTGTCGCGCGTTTTGTAGCTCTTTTTTTAGCCGAAATTTTGACGTAGTGTATTTTCCCGTCGTCGTAGAGCCTAGGGACACCCTCTGTGTGGTGTTCGTCGTCGAAAGAAGTGATATCCACTAACAACAAGTCTAACCATGTTTTAAACATCGCAATAATGTCTTCGTCGGTTGCGGCGCCGTATCTATCGCTTCTTTTCGTTCCACCCCGTGGCGATTGCGGGGGTGTTAGCGAAGCGTTGGTTTCCTTCCATGCGTACGCCACCGGGCGCCAATGCTCAATAAATTCGTACTGGAATGGTTTGGGGTCGGTGGCACGTGAATTGGCCCACCAATATGCGAATGATTGTGGCATTTGCCCGTCTATCTGGATGATTTTTTCGAAGGCTTTGGGCCATTTGACCCGTATGTACCGAAGCATATGGTGTACATTGCGTTGGGGCAAATTATCATCGGAAAGCCATTCAAAAGTCTCCTCTTCCGTTAACCAATTCCTTTCCATTTGTCAGACAAAAGGATACCTTTATAGTGTTTCGGGATTCTATTAATGTCGTATATATATTAAGTTGTTTTTTGGAGAAAAATGATTATCGTTGCCATTGACCCGGGTATTCGTAATTTAGGATGGTCTGTGTACGACGACACAAAGGGCCAGTTCATTAGCTTTGGTCGCTATGACCTTTTAAAAGACCAGTCCAAGGCAAAGCACACGAAATATCCAGATTTGGTGCACGATTTTATCGCGGCGTCGAAAGATGTGTTTGATTTAGCGGATGCGATTGTCATTGAAATTCAGATGGCGGCCAAATTCAAAGTGATACAAACAGCTTTTCAATGTTTTTTCTGGGAAAAGTCTCACCTTATTTCTCCTCGTTCTGTTAGGTGTCACTTTAACATTTCCATGGGCAATTATGCCAAAAACAAAAAAGCGTCCGTAACCAAAATCCCAGAACTCGACATCCCTACGAAAAACAAACTATGGTTTGAACGGTTCGAGAAATCAAAACGTGACGACGTTGCCGACGCTATTTTATTGGGACTTTATTATTCACAAAAAGGTCGTCAAAAAGCTGAAAAAAAGCGACAACAAGCTCAAAAGACCAAAAAGACCAAAAAGAGAAAAAGAAAAGGAGTATAAAGTATGTTCATTATATGTTCAGATGTTACAGTACGTAATTGCTTTTTTTTGTTTCCTCTGGTTTATCAGAGTCTGGGTTTGTGTCTTCGGGGCCCCCTGTCGGGTGACAAGCCGTGTCATAGTGCTTTTTTTTAAGGCGGTAAAGGCATGCTATGCAAAAGTTTCCAATATATCCAAATACACGCGCATACAGCGAGAGAATCCCACCAAGAACGCCAGCGGCCTCAAACAGTGATTTTTCAGAATCCACGATATGGAAAGCGTACATGACCAATAAACCGGCGGCCAAAGAGCCGCCCAACTGTTGTATGCGCATAAAGACCACTTGGAAACGCTTCCTCAACTCTGGATTGGCGTCTCGGAAATCTTCGAGGTCTTCATACGTCAACTTGCGACTGTGCATGCGGCGAGTGAACCATGGGTATTCATTAAAGAACAGGTATGCAATCACAATGCCGGCCGGTGCCATATACAATTCGTGGCGAAGTTCCGGTATCAGTGTTAAGGTCGCCAACGATATAATGGCCAGCCATGTGAGAAACATATATTTTATAAATATAATATAAATACAATGATTTTTTTAACGTATGCGTGTCTATTTATCAATTCTTTTCGATTTGTCCTTACGATTCGGTTCTATTTTGAACCAAAACCGGGCTTATAGAATCTCGCGATACGAACATTAACGTCTCCCTGAACTGATTGACCAATTTTGACTTGGAAGCGTTTGTCGTTTCCCATTGGCGCAACCATCTTTTCAACCACGTTTCGGTATGTTCGCGCATGCCGACCTTTTGTTTGTCGTCGTATCGAACAATACGTTGCCATCGTTTCGTAAAATTTTCTAAATTTTTTATGTTAAATTCCGCTTCCGTTAATAATACGGCGGTGGCCTTTAATTCTTCGTCGTTCTGAGTATCGGCGGCTCTTAGGGATTGTAAAGCGGTGTCACGAATTTTAGTGGCGGTCGTCGAATTCTCATCAAAATCGTCCAACCATCCCAATATATAATTACGTACGTCTTCGAAATCAACTTGCTCACCAGTCCATGGGTTGGACGGGGCGCTGACATCATGCTGTGTCAATTCTGAAATCTGTAACAATAGAGCAATATATTGTTGTTGTTGCCTTGTGGAGGCCGCTACGGATTGGGCAATGTTCGATAGACGCAGCCAATGTTCGACGGTCGGGTGTTCTCGTTTTTGACGTTTCACAGACGTTGGCTTCTCACGAATTGTCCGTCTTTTAGCAGGCATGTGCAACGTTGCCGCCCGACTTAAGTAGACGTTTCTTGTTTTATCCCACGGATGAGTTTCAACCCAGCGAAAGGAACCAGATCAAACGCATGACACAACAACATAAGTTTCCACAAGTTGGAAAAATTGTCGCCAGTTATCCCGAACATATTCGTCAACAATGAGCCCCATTCCTCCGCTACAACACCACCGATATTCGTAATCGACATCAAAAGGGCGTACAACGAACCTTCAACACCCGGAGGACATAATCGCGCCCCGAGAACAACCATAGGCATGGTTATGAATTGTCCCACTAGTGCGATGGTCACGCGTTCGATAAAGGCAAACACATAATCTGGAATGCCCATCTTACGATTAACGTGCAATACAAGCAATAGCATTGTATTTTCCAACAAAAAAGATATTAGCAGCGCCGTACCAAATATCTTGGGAAAAGAGACTTGTCTCAAATACCGCTTGTAAATTATAATGCCCAAAATTGAAACAACATGACCCATCACGTCCAACATGCCAAATTCCGCGGGGGTAAACCCTAGCTCACGCTCATAAAAAAACGTGAGCGCGCCACCGTACCCCGGTGTCACACAAATGAGAAAGAGAAACAGCGCAGGCTTATAAATACCAGGTTGACGAATTGCACCTATCAATGTTTTGCCAGTCTTGCGCCAATCCGTCTGCTCGAATTTCGTATCTTCTTTGATAAAACACGCTAAAATAGCCACGGCGACCGGTATCATAGAATTTAACAAGAACACTTTGGCATATCCCAACTCTTGGTACGCAAGGGCACCAGTACCAGACGCAACAAGACCTCCCAAAAAACGCATACCCCATGACCACGACTGTATGGTGCCTCTTTTCTCTTCAGATTCCTTTTTGGCCGCCGTCACCAATAATGAATCCGCCATCACGTCCGCGAAACACATGCCTGCAGAGGATACCGTCAACACGAACGTCAGTAAAAACTCGTCGTGCGGACAAAACGGTAAGATTATCCACATGAACGACGCAACGTAGGCCGATAAAATCATGTAAGGTTTGCGCCGATAACCAAAGATAGGGTTCGAATCGGAAATAAATCCGAACAGCGGTTTCATACACCAAGGCACGCTAATGACTCCGAAGATAGCAGCCATTTGCGCCGGCGACACTTTGACGGTTTCCATCAACCAGTAGCGCATAGCCACAGATGGAAACGCAAAGTTGAACCCCAACAACAAATAAAATAATAATAAAGGAATCATTAATGAACATTACGAAAGAAAAGAAATACTTATTTTTTATCTGTTATATCGGATTTAATCCATGCGGTTTCTTTGGTTTCGACATGTTCATAATATACGGTACCTGTTTTTTCACATTCGACTTTTATCACTTTAGGTTCTGAGTGTTGCACTTTCTTAGGAGCGTGTTGACGGTAAGACATTTGCTTAGATAGGGCCATCCTTTATAGGGAAGTATTTAGCAGTGGTGCACATATAAAATGTTTACATCATTTAAAAATATGAGGGCGTTGAGCTTTATCAAAAAGGCCATCTACCGATCACATTGGCCAAAATGCGGCAGACAAACGTGTGTTTGCGTCGACAAATTAAACACGCTGAGTCCGATAAGAAATAAAAAGGAATTGGAATGTGTAAAAGATATGTATAACAACTGCTTCGAGACATGTGGACGATGGAATCCTGGAAACTAAAAGTTATGCCGGCGGCAGGCCAATGTTTTTGAGAGTATAAAAGAGTTTATCTATTACAAATATTATGAAGCAGTTTTTGTACTCTACCAT
>Ga0209711_10003374_pt1 | contig 13543 bp, 19 predicted proteins | sample ArcticOcean_MG_C_7_FD_187441 | JGI IMG/M metagenome (GOLD analysis project Ga0209711, IMG submission 187441) | Marine microbial communities from western Arctic Ocean - ArcticOcean_MG_CB11_88 (SPAdes) (version 2) | ecosystem: Environmental > Aquatic > Marine > Oceanic | place: Arctic Ocean... | reverse complement strand
AAGAGATTAGTGCTTTTCTTTTGTGGAGTTCAGGTATCATGAAAAGACTTACTGCATCACGCATATCGTCGGTATTTGGTTTAAAAGTTACGCCCAAGAAAACAATTTTTTTATTTTTTATATTTTTTCTAAAAATATTATCTATTCTTTTTAAAAGAAGTAATTTTCTATTATCGTTTGATTTAATTACAGATTTAACAATAGATAAATTGACCTTTTCTTTATCTGCTATTGACACCAACCCTTTTGTATCTTTGGGAAAGCAAGACCCACCGTAAGCAGGGCCTGCTCTTAAAAATCGACTTCCTATTCTTACGTCGGATCCCATTCCTAAAGATATATCCTCAATATTAATACCAGTTTTTTCACATAGATTTGCAATCTCGTTAATAAAAGTAATCTTTGTAGCTAAAAAAGCATTTGAAGCATATTTGATTAATTCAGCCGCCCTTCTAGAAGTTGTAAAAAACTTTGCACCTTTATTAATTAGTGGCGTGTAAAGTTTTCTCATAGTATTAAAACTTTTTTTATTGTCGGATCCAATAACAATTCTATCAGGAAATCTAAAATCTCTTATTGCCTCGCCTTCTCTTAAAAATTCAGGATTTGAAATTACATCTATATTTTTTTTATTATGTTTTTTTAATATTTTAACTATTTCATCGCCTGTGCCTACGGGTACAGTAGACTTAGTGACGATGGTTTTTTTACCTTTAATTAATTTAGCTATCTCTCTAATTGAATTATATACGTAACTTAGATCAACAGATTCCGAATCTTTTTTAGTAGGTGTGCCTACGCATATAAAAATAATATCAGAATTTTTAACAGCAAAAGATAAATCAGTAGTAAAAATTAATCTTCCTGAGTTTTGATTTTTTTTAATTATTTCGTTAAGTCCTGGCTCGTATATGGGAGATACACTGGCGTTAAGTTTTTTTATTTTATTTTTATCTTTATCTACACAATAAACTTTATTTCCTATATCAGAGAAACAAGTTCCACTGACTAATCCAACATATCCTACGCCAATCATACAAAGTTTCATAATTTATTTTTTTGATATTTTAATACCTGATTTTATGTATCCAGATAAAGTTCCACAATCTAAATATTCACCATTAAAAATACTGCCATAAAATTTTTCACCTTTAAGTATTAAATTTTTGATAGCATCAGTAATATGGATCTCTTTACCTTTGCCTGGCTTTAATTTCTTAATCTCATTCATAATAGTATTAGGTAAAATATACCTTCCAATTATGGCATAATTACTTTTTGCGTTCTTTACAGTAGGTTTTTCTTCAACGTCAGTAATTTGAAAATGGTTTTTAGTTTTATTTTTTAAAGAAAGTATACCCCACCTTGAAACTGTTTTTTTATTTACAGTTTTGGTTGCAATAATAGATGAATTAGTTTTTTTATGTAAATTTAACATTTCTTTAGAACAATTTTTATTAATAATTAAATCATCCGGAAGAAGCATTAAAAAATATTTTCCTGTTAAATATTTTTTGCATTTTAATATAGCGTCACCTGTACCCCTCGGAGAATTTTGGTATACAAATTTAATCATTTTTTGATATTTTTTAAGTTTATGAAATTCTTTTTTTATTCTTTCATCTTTTTTATTTTTAATTATTTTTTCGTAAAACTTGTCATTAAAAAAATATTTTTTAATTAAAGATTTTTTTTTTGATATAATAAAGATAAATTCTTTAATACCAGCGTCAATACATTCTTCAATTATATATTCAATATTGGGTTTTCCATTAATTGGCAAAAGTTCTTTTGGCATTACGCTAGATAATGGAAGCATTCTAGTGCCCAATCCTGCCAGTGGAATAATTGCTTGTTTTATCATATGATTCTTATATTTATTATTACCATTACATTTAACAAATGAAAATATTTAAAGACAGAAACAAGCTGAAAAAAGAAATATCTGGGATTAAAAATTTAAATTTTATTCCTACAATGGGCTCATTGCATAATGGGCACAAATATTTAATACAAAAGGCAAGAAAAAATAGAGGGTGCATATTGGTCTCTATATTCGTTAATCCAAAGCAATTTAATTCTACAACTGATTATTTAAATTATCCAAAAAACATAAAAAATGACCTCAAGCTTTTAAAAAGACTAAAAGTTGATTTGATTTACCTCCCTAATTACAAGGATATTTTTTCTTTTAAAGCTACTAATAAAATTCATCTCAATAAATTTCATAGAAAATTATGTGGAAAATATAGAAAAAAGCATTTTTTAGGAGTAGTAAATATAGTGAATAGATTCTTAGAATTGATTAAACCTAAATATATGTATTTAGGTAAAAAAGATTTTCAACAATTATATTTAATAGGAGAGCATATTAAAGAAAATAAAATAAGAACAAAAATTATACCTTGTAAAACTGTTAGAGAAAAAAATGGTATAGCTTGCTCTTCTCGAAATAATAATTTAAAAAAAAATGAACTTCTAATTGCCTCTAAAATTTATCATTTTTTAAAAAAAGAAAAAAATAAACTAATTCAAAGAAAACAATATAAATTTCAAATTAAAAACTTATTAAAGATAATTAAAAGTATGGGTATAAAAAAAATAGACTATATTGATAAAATTAATATAGATAATCCTAACCAAAAACCTTTTATAAAAAAATTCAATATTTTCATCGCTTATTATATTGGTAAAATAAGGTTGATTGATAATTTTTAATCTAAGAAAAGATAAGAGCCAATTCCTAAAAAAGATAAAAATCCTATTACATCAGTAATAGTTGTTACAAAAACACTAGAAGCTAATGCAGGATCAATATTTAATTTCTTTAAGGATACGGGTACAAGGATACCAAATAATCCTGCAACAATCATATTCAACACCATTGATATAGCTATTAACATTGATAGTGCGGCAACATTAAACCATAAGTGAACTATAGCCGCTGTTATTATTGCAAATATAATTCCATTTAATATTCCTATTAAAAATTCTTTACCTACAATTCGATTAAAATTGCTAGATGATAACTCTTTCGTAGCTATAGCTCTTATAGTTACAGCTAAGGTTTGCATTCCGGCATTACCACCCATTGAAGCAACTATTGGCATTAAAAATGCAAGCGCTACCATTTGCTCAATAGAGGCACCAAATTTACTAATAACCCATGTAGCGAGTAACGCTGTAAATAAATTTAACAGAAGCCAATTAAAGCGTCTTTTAGTTTTTACAATCACACTATCAGTAATTTCTTCATTACCTACACCGGCCAGTCTAAGAACATCTTCTTCGGCTTCTTCCTGAACAACAGTAACAATATCGTCGGCTGTAATCATACCAACCAGTTTATTATTTTTATTAACTACACCAGCAGAAATTAAGTTATAATTTTCAAAGACATGACCAACTTCTTCTTTGTCCATATTAACAGAAATTGAGACTGGCATTTCTCTCATTATAGTGTTCATTTTTGCTTCTCTTGCAGCTCTTAAAACTCGAGAAGATGGGACTATACCAATGGGTTTAAAGTCATTATCAACAATAAAGATTTCTAAAAACTCTTCTGGTAACTCTTTATTTTCTCTTAGATAGTCTATAGTTTGACCAACAGACCAATCACTAGGGACAGCAGTAAAAGCTCGCTGCATTATACGTGCCGCTGAATCTTCAGGATAACTAAGTCCTTCCTCTAATAAAAATCTATCCTTTGGAGGCAATATATCTAAAACTCTATTCTTTGTCTCAGTCTCTAAATTTTCCAATATTGCAATTGAATTGTCTGACTCTAGTCTTTTTAAAATTTTTGCGATCGACTCAGCGGATAAAAGCTGAAGAACCTCTGTTTGGATAGATTCATTAATTTCAATAAAGATTTCAGGATCTATATCAACATCCTCTAACTCTATAAGTTTAGCTCTAGTTTCAGAAGAAAGATTTTCAATTAAATTAGCAACATCTGATGGGTGAAGGTCTTTTAAAGTTTGATTAATAAACTTAATGTCACCAGATATAATTTTTTTACTAAATATGCTAATAAAGTCTTTGTTGAAATCAAAGTTAACTTTTTTACCACCTATAGATTTAATTAAACTCATAAAAATTCCTGGTTGTTTTTTTTGAGACTAATAGTGCATATAATGATAAATATCAATTTAAATGAACATGGAAATTAAAATCAATAAACATCCAATACCCTATGAAAAAGCAATAGAATTTCTTGAAAAGAGAGTAAAAAAAATCAAGGAAGGAAATGAAGCAGATTTATTATGGATTTTAGAACATCCAACAGTTTATACGGCGGGTATTAGAGCAGATAAAAAAGAAATTTTAGATAAATCAATTAAAATAATTTCAACTAATAGAGGTGGAAAAATTACTTTACACTCACCGGGGCAAAAAATCATTTATTTTGTTTTGAATTTAAATAAAAGAAAAAAAGATATAAGGAATTTGGTAAATGTCTTAGAAAAAAGTATAATTGAATTTTTAAAGTTATTTAAGATAAAAGGATCTACAGATGAAAAAAATATTGGTATCTGGGTTGACGAAAAAAAAATAGCTGCGATAGGTGTAAAAGTAACAAAATGGATTGCTTATCACGGATGCTCTATAAATATAGACAATGACCTTGATAAATATCAAAAAATCATCCCCTGCGGACTTGATAATAAAAAAGTTACTTCAATTTTTAATGAAATATCTAAAGTGCCCAAAAATATTGAGCAAGATTTGATCAAGATATTTTTAAAAAATTTAGAGGATACCTAAAAATTTTTTTTGAGAAAACTTTCAAATTCATTATTGTATTCTGCCTTAAAATTATATTTCACATTGTTAATCATAAATTTAATTTTATATGCATGTAACATTAGATTTTTACTTTTTATTTTAACTTTATTAGCTCTTCTATTAATGAAATATTTATCATCTCCTACTATCGGATTTCCAATATTGTAAAGTTGCTTTCTTAGTTGGTGTTTTCGACCTGTTATAGGATTTAATTCAACGTAAGAAAAATCTAATGTTGTCTTTATAACTCTAAGATGTGAAATAGCTTTTTGTATAATTTTTTTGTCATTATCATAAGAAACTAAATTATCTTCCAAAGTTTTAATTGAATCAGAAACTTTTCCATGTGTAATAGCTATATAAGTTTTATGCATCTTTCTTATTCTAAATAAAGAGGTAAATAATTGTGCAAATTCTCTGTTCTTAGCTATGATAAGCACTCCCGATGTTTCTTTATCAAGCCTATGAACAATGAAGGGTTTGGTATTAATAAAAAATTTAGAGTCTTTAAGTAAATCGATTATATTTTTAAAAGATTTAGTACCTGCTTGTACAGCAATCCCGGTGGGCTTATTAATAACCATAAAATTATCGTTGTTTTCTAAAATATAGTCATCATAAATACTTACTTCTTTTTTAGATGGTTTAAATTTAACCCTTAATGTTTTTTCCTTATTTTTAAATTTTGAGATATCATAAACTTTAATGATATCTCCTTGTTGCATTCTATAAGATGTTTTAGGTTTTTTTTTGTTAATTTTAATTTTATTTTGTCTTAAAATTTTTTCTATTAATGACTGTGGAACATTAATAACCATAGCTTTAAACCATCTGTCAAAGCGACTATTGTGATAATCTTTATCAACTGTAAACGTTTGGGGCATGTAAAGCTTTGATTGAATTATTTAGTTGCAACTTTTTGATCTAAATTTTTTTTATCTGTGCTTTTAGTTTCTACTTTTTTAGGCTTATCAATTTTTTTTGCCTCTATGTTTCTGTCAACTAGTTCTATTACAGCCATTGGGGCATCATCTCCTGTTCTAAAACCGGCTTTGAGTACTCTAGAGTAGCCACCTTTTCGTGTACTATATCTTTTTGAAAGTTCTTCAAAAACTTTGACAACTGATTTTTTATCCTGAAGCTTCGAAAAAAGTCTCTTCTTGTTGCTTAAAATATTTTTTTTTCCAATTGTAATAACTTTATCTATTTGGGGTTTTAATTCTTTAGCTTTTGGCAATGTAGTAATTATTTGTTCATACTTAATTAATGAATTAAGCATGTTTTTAAACAAAGCTTTTCTGTGCTCTCCTGTTTTATTAAGCTTTCTGTACCCAAACTTATGTCTCATTTTTAATAATTATTTTCCTCTAGTTTCTTAGACATTTCGGCTATATTGTCTGGTGGCCAGTTAGGTATCTCCATGCCTAAAAATAATGACATAGTGCTCAGTACTTCTTTAATTTCATTTAAAGACTTTCTTCCGAAGTTCGGTGTACGGAGCATTTCTGGCTCAGTTTTTTGAACCAAGTCTCCTATGTAAATAATATTGTCATTTTTTAAACAGTTCATTGATCTTACAGATAGCTCAAGTTCCTCGACTCTTTTTAATAAATTTTTATTAAACTCTGGTTCTGTAGATTTCACCTCGACTTCAACAGTTTTAGGGTCGTCAAAATTTACAAACATTGATAACTGGTCCTGAAAAATTCTCGCTGCGTATGCTATTGCATCTTCGGCTTTGACCGTTCCATTGGTTTCAATTGTCATTTCAAGCTTATCATAGTCCAACTCGTTACCGGATCTAGAGTTATCAATAGAAAATGCTACTTTTTTTACAGGACTAAACAAAGAATCAATTGTTATTAAACCTAGTGGGTTGTCATCTTTTTTATTTTTAGACGCAGGTACGTAACCTTTTCCAGTATTCACTATTAACTCCATATGGAAATGAGTCTTTTCATCTAGATTACAGATGGTTAGTTCTGGATTTAATATTTCAATATCTCCAACTAACTCTATATCTTTAGCTTTGACTTCTTTGGGTCCTTTTATGTCTAAAATAATTTTTTTCGATCCTGTGCTTGAACTTTTTAATGCAAGATTTTTAACATTTAAAACTATATCTGTAACATCTTCTCTCACACCTTTTATGGAAGAAAATTCATGTAACACATTATCTATTTGAATTGCTGTAACAGCGCATCCTTGTATAGAAGAGAGTAAAATTCTTCTTAAAGAATTTCCAATAGTTTGAGCAAATCCTTTTTCCAAAGGTTCAGCTATGACTGTAGCTGAACTTCCGTCTTCACTACTTTTAATATTTAATTTATTAGGTTTAATTAGTGTTTTCCAATTTTTATCGATAACATTTACTGAGCTTTGCATTTTATACTCTCCTTTTTTTTGGTGGTCTAACGCCATTATGAGGCATCGGTGTTGTATCTTTTATAGAAGTAATTTTAAATCCCTTAGATTGTAAAGATCTTAAAGCTGTTTCTCGCCCAGAACCCGGTCCTTTAACTTCGACAGATAAAGTTCTTAAGCCCATTTCATATGCTTTTCCACCAGCATCATCTGCGGCTACTTGCGCTGCATATGGAGTAGATTTTCTTGATCCTTTAAAGCCTTTTGCCCCAGCAGATGACCACGAAACAACATTTCCATTTTCATCAGCAATAGAAATAATTGTATTATTGAAAGTAGAATAAACGTAAGCGATACCTGAAACTATATTTCTCTTAAACTTTTTTTTTTTAAATTTTGGATTTGAATTTTTTTCAACTTCTTTAGCTTTTGTTTCTTTGGGTGGGTTTTTATCGTCTACTTTTTTATTCATATTTAAATACTTAAGTTATTTTTTTAGTGGAGTTAATTTTTTTCCAGCTATAGCTATAGCTTTACCTTTACGTGTTCTGGCATTTGAGTGGGTTCTTTGACCTCTAACTGGTAATTTTTTTTTATGTCTACCGCCTCGATATGACGCGATATCAGATAATCTCTTTATATTCATTGAGGTATCTCTTCTTAAATCACCTTCAACTTTATATGTTTCGTCTATATATTCTCTTATCTTTAAAACCTGTTCATCTGTTAGTTGATTAATCCTCACATTTGATTCAATGCTAAGTTTCTTGCAAATTTTATTAGAAGAATGCAGTCCTATTCCATGAATGTAGGTTAGAGCTACATTTACAGATTTATTTAGTGGGACGTTTATTCCTGCTATACGGGCCATATTTAATAAGAGTTATTTAAAGTCGTATTTATATGGCGTTATTATACAAAGTCAACCCTCTATAAGGGCTATAATATCGCTAATTTCTTTGTTTATACCGTCTATTGGACTCTCTCCATTAACAACTTTTAATAAGTTTAATTTTTCATAAAAATTAAGAAGTGGTTCTGTTGCCTTTTCATACGTTTCAAAACGTTTTGTAGCTACATTTATTGTATCATCTCCTCTTTTTTGTAAAAACTTGCTTGAACAACAATCTGTGTTTGTTGGGGGCGGATTATAAAAATCATTATATATTTTACCGCATAGAGAGCATATAGATCTGCCCGAAATTCTTTTTTTAATAGACTGCAAACTTACGGATAATTTTAAAACCAGGTGTATATTTTGATCATGTTTATTTAGTAGATTGTCTAAATTTTCAGCTTGCTTTATATTTCTTGGATATCCGTCAAAAATAATTCTATTTTTATATTCCTTTTTTGAAACTATATTTTCTATCAATTTACTTACAATTTCATCTGATACTAAAGAGCCAGAATTAACTATAGATACAATTTTTTGACCTAATTCTGATTTATTTTTAATTTCTTCTCTTAAAAATTCACCTGTTGAAAGTGGATATAAATTATATTTTTTTACTATAAAATTAGACTGAGTTCCTTTTCCTGCACCAGGTGGACCAAAAATAATTATATTCATCTTAGTTTTATTTATTAAATTTTGTTTTTTTTATGAGAGACTCGTATTGAGAGCTCATTAATCTAGTTTGTACTTGAGTTACAGTGTCCATAGCAACTACTACAACAATTAAAATGGATGTTCCACCTAGATAGAAGGGTATTGGATATTTAGAAATCAAAAATTCTGGCATTAAACAAACAAAAGTTAAATACAATGCACCGATAGTTGTAAGCTTAGTTAGTACAGTATCAATATATTCAGCGGTTCTTTCTCCTGGTCGTATGCCCGGAACATAGCCTCCATACTTTCTTAAATTCTCTGCTGTTTCTTTAGGATTAAATACAATTGAGGTGTAAAAAAAAGAAAAGAAAATAATTCCAGATGCATATAACATCATATAAAGAGGTTGGCCTTGAGTAAACATTGAGGATATTTTTAAAAATAATTCCGAATCTGAAAATCCGAAGTTTGTAACAGTTACAGGAAGAAGTAAAAGTGCGGAGGCAAATATAGCAGGTATTACTCCGGCTGTATTTATTTTTAATGGTAAATGAGATGACTCACCGCCATACATTTTATTTCCAACTTGCCTTTTAGGATAATTGACTAAAATTTTTCTCATAGCTCTTTCAAAAAAAACAATAAATAAAACTGTAAAAATTACTAAAACAAAAATGGCTATAATCATTATAGAGGAGAGGGCTCCTGTTCTTCTCAATTCAAAAGTTGAGGCAAGGGCTCTTGGTATTTCAGCTACTATACCGGAAAATATTATTAAGGATATTCCGTTTCCAACACCTCTTAGTGTAATTTGCTCACCTAACCACATTAAAAAAGTAGTTCCTGCAACTAATGTTATAGTGGTGATTACTCTGTGATATACACCAGGTTCAATTACCAAATTGCCGGCGTTTTCTAAACCTATTGAAACTCCATAAGCCTGCATTATTGCAATCAAAACAGTTCCATATCTTGTGATCTGTGTTATTTTTTTTCTTCCAATTTCACCCTGTTCTTTCAAATTTTTAAAATAATCTGAAACACCCGTAAGCAATTGAACAATAATAGATGATGAAATGTATGGCATAATCCCGAGGGCAAAAATAGCCATTCTATTAACGGCGCCGCCAGAAAACATGTTGAACATCCCTAACAAGCCTTTTTGACTCGAAGCCATCATTTCTTTAAGTGCCAAAGGGTCTATTCCAGACAAGGGAACATAAGTACCTATTCTATAAACTATTAATAATGCTATGGTAAAAAATATTCTATTTTTTAAATCTTTAGCGTGAGAAAAAACACCTGAAGATAAATTTTCATTAGACATAAAATAATTTATTTTTTAACTATATTTGGTTTTCCACCAATTTTTTCTATCTTTTCTTTAGCTTGTTTAGAGAAAAAATTTGCAGATATAGTTAGCTTACTTTTTATGTCACCTACTCCTAAAATTTTTAATTTCAAATATTTTTTACCAACAATCTTTTTTTCCTGTAATAGTTTTAAATCTATTGTTTGATTAAAGTCTATTTTTTTTTGCTCATTTAATCTTTGTAAGACCGAAAGGTTTAAGGCCTTCACCTCACCTTTTGTTCGAGATTTAAAACCTCTTTTTGGAAGTCTTCTGTAAAGAGGCATTTGACCGCCTTCAAAGCTTTTAATAGCTACTCCAGATCTTGACTTCTGGCCTTTATGACCTCGTCCACCAGTTTTACCTTTACCTGAGCCAATACCTCTACCAACTCTAATTTTTTTTGTATTTAATTTTGGGAGACTATTTAATTTCATTATTACTTAACCTTCTCTCTTGACAATAATTTCAGATATTTTTTTTCCTCTTATTGCTGCCATTAATTTAGGGGAGCTTTGAGAAGTCAATCCTTTTAAACATGCCTTCAAAACGTTATGGGGATTTGATGAGCCTAGAGATTTAGCAACAATATCTTGAATACCTAAAACTTCACATACAGCTCTGATTGGGCCACCAGCAATAACACCGGTTCCAGCTGGAGCAGATCTCATTAAAACTTTTCCTGAACCACTTTTACCTTTTACATCGTGATGTAGTGTTCTTCCATCTTTTAGAGGAATTTTAATCAGATTTTTTTTTGCAACGTCTGTGGCTTTTCTTATTGCGTCAGGTACCTGTTTAGCTTTACCAGCACCTATACCTATTGATCCTTTTTGATTACCGGCAACAACCAAAGCAGCAAAACCAAAGCGTCTTCCACCCTTTACAACTTTTGTTATTCTATTAATTGCTACTAGTTTTTCTTTAATATCACTTTCTTGTTTTCTATAATCAGCCATCTAAAATTCCAATCCGTTTTTTCTCAGTGAGTCTGCGAGAAGTTTTACTCTACCATGATATTTATTATTACCTCTATCAAAATATACTTTGGTGATTTTTTTTTCTTTCGCTCTCTTTGCTATTATCTCACCTAGCATAGATGAAACGTGTGATTTTGTCTGTTTATCTTTTTTTAAATCTTTTTCTATAGAGGATGCTGAAACTAAAGTCTTATTTTGCGCGTCGTCAATTATTTGTACCGTCATATTCTTAAGTGATTTGAAAACAGATAATCTTAATCTATTCACGTTTACACTTTTTAGTTTTTTTCTTACTCTGAGTTTTCTTTTGTCTTTATTGTTAAAATTTTTCATGATTCTATTTCTTTTTTCCTTCTTTTCTTAAAACAAATTGATTTTTTTCCTTGATCCCTTTACCTTTGTAGGGTTCAACAGGTTTTAACGATTTTATATCAGAAGCTGTCTTTGAAACTATCTCTTTATCCACTCCTGTAATTTTAATTACTGTCTGTTTTTCTACGATTATTTTAACATCTTTAGGAATATCAAAATTTATATCGTGGCTAAAACCTAGTTGTAAATTAAGTTTATCACCTTTTAAATTAGCTCTAAATCCTACGCCTGTTATGTTTAATATTTTTTCATGTCCTGTTGTTACGCCTTGAATAGCGTTGTTTATTAAGCTTCTATAAGTTCCCCACATTACTAATGTTCTTTTATCTACTTTCTTAGCTAAGGGCCTGATTTGAAATTCATTTTTATCATTTACAGTGGAAGAAAAAATTTTATCACTAACAGTTAGTTGTTTAGATCCTTTAGGACCATTAATAGTAATATTTCCATTCTCTACTTTAATAGAGGATTCTTTTGGTATAATTATATTTTTTTTTCCGATTTTAGACATTAAAATACCCTGCAAATTATTTCGCCACCAATGTTGTTTTTTCTTGCTTCCGCGTCACTCATTACACCTTTTGGCGTCGAAAGTATAGCTAACCCAAGTCCGTTCATTACTCTGGGTATACTAGTGGCTCTTGAGTAAACTCTTCTTCCTGGTTTTGATATTCTTTTAATTTCTTTAATAACAGGTGCTCCTTCATAATATTTAAGAGTAACTTTTAAACTAGTTTTATTATTTTCTGTTTTTCCAATAAAAAAATCATTTATAAATCCTTCGTCTTTTAAAATTGCTAAAATATTTTTTCTAAAATTTGAAGAAGGTATCTCAACAGAGTGTAACGATCTCATTTGAGCATTTCTTATTCTTGAAAACATATCTCCAACTGGGTCTGTAAATGTCATATTTCTCCTACCAACTTGATTTTGTCATACCAGGAATTTTCCCTGAAGAGGCCATATCTCTCAAAGCTATTCTTGATATTTTTAATTTTCTATATACTCCATGAGGTCTACCTGAGACTTCACATCTATTTCTTATTCTTATTTTTGCAGAATTTTTTGGCAGCTTATTAAGCTTCAATTGAGCTTCAAATCTTTCAGATAGCTCTAATTTTCTATCATTTATAATTTTTTTTAAGGCCGCTCTCTTTTTAGCATATCTTTTAACTAATTTTATTCTTTTCAAATTTTTTTGTATTGCACTTGTTTTTGCCATTTATGTCCTTAGTTTATCTTTTCATTTATAGGAAAATTAAATTCTTTAAGCATTTCTAATGTTCCTGCTTTACTTTTGCTTCTTGTGACTATCGTGATATCTAAGCCTCTTATTTTATCAACTTTGTCAAAGTTAACTTCAGGGAATACGATATGTTCTTTAATTCCCAAAGAATAATTAAAAGAATTATCAATTCCTTTTGAAGACAATCCTCTAAAATCTTTAATTCTGGGTAAAGCTATATTTATCAATCTATCTATAAATTCATACATTTTATTAGATCTTAAGGTAACTTTAACTCCTGCGTTTGATCCTTTTCTTGTTTTAAAATTTGAAATAGATTTTTTAAATTTTGTAATAACGGGTTTTTGTCCTGCTATTAAAGACATATCATCCACACATGCTTTTATTTTTTTTCCATCAGATGCGTCTTCACCTAGACCCATATTTAGTACAATTTTTTCAATTTTAGGAACATCATGTTTGTTTTTTAAAGAAAGTTTGCTCATAAGTTTTGAAACAATTTCTTTGTCATATGTAATTTTTAATCTTGACATTATTTTTTACCTGCCTGTTTTTTCTCATCTTTTTTAACATCAATATTTTTGATATTCGACTGATGGATGAAGCTTTCTTTAGATACTATTCCACCTTTATTTTCTTTAGTAGGTTTCGTATGTCTTTTTATCATATTAATTGATTTAATTTTAACTTTGTTAAGCTTTCTATTGATTTCTAAAATTTCTCCAATTTTACCCTTGTCTTTTCCAGTTATAACTTTTACTTGAGCTCCTTTTTTTAAAATCATTACTAGAGAACCTCCGGTGCTAATGAAATTATTTTTGTATGACCTTTTGCTCTTAATTCTCTAGTAACAGGGCCAAAAATTCTTGTTCCAATTGGTTCTCCTT
>Ga0209711_10003373_pt1 | contig 13546 bp, 12 predicted proteins | sample ArcticOcean_MG_C_7_FD_187441 | JGI IMG/M metagenome (GOLD analysis project Ga0209711, IMG submission 187441) | Marine microbial communities from western Arctic Ocean - ArcticOcean_MG_CB11_88 (SPAdes) (version 2) | ecosystem: Environmental > Aquatic > Marine > Oceanic | place: Arctic Ocean... | reverse complement strand
TGAATCCCAATAAGTAAAATTTTCTTTTGCAACAGACCCACCAAAGCCTCTTTCATCCCAAGAAATACATCTATATTTATCTTTTAATATCTCTAGTTGAGGATCAAAACTGCTAAGATTCATAAAAAAACCGTGACTAAAAATGATTGCTGGCTTATCACCACCGGTATCTTTATATTTTATTTTGTTTCCATTTATGTTTGCTAAGGGCATTTTTTCTCCTATTAAAAATTATATCATTCTTACTACGTTAGAAGCTTTTAATTTTCCAATCTCATTAGCTTTGCTAACTACGTTTTGAAATGCTTCAGACATACCAACTCTGTCAATGATATCTCCCATAGATTCAAATGACGAATAGTAATAAATAACAAATAAAGTGTCCATTTTGTCTGCTATTATTGGATAAAGACCTAAAATTTTAGTATCCTCGTCTTTACCAATAGCCTCTACTTCAGCAAGTAGCTCAACTGATTGAGGAACAAATTTTCTGTCAACTTCATATTCTCTAATCAGTAATATATTATGTTCTGGAGAAGGCTGTCCGTAAACACTTCTATAAACTTCAGGTCCAATTAAATGTCCTGATGGATCGTCATCTCTTTTACTCATTAATTCTATAATTTCTTTATTTTTGCTCAAATCAGCAAAAGATTTAGTCGCAGATGTCATGTCAGTATATGCTGCTGTTAGTTGAATGGATCCATTAAGCTCACCACCAACAAACATACCTAATCTTGCTTTAACACCATTAGAAACCATTATATCTTTATATTTTTTAGAACGCTCTAAAGCAGTTTTAGATTTACCTAAAATAGGTTTTAATATTCTTCTTGAAATTATAGCCATTTTCTATCTCTCTTTATGGTTAAAAATTAATACATAAATCAAATATTATAGAACTGTATTTTAAAAGATAATTTGTTAGTAGTTTGAATATTTCTTGTTGTTGGATATCTTTTTGCCTAATAAATAATCACAAAAATATAAAAATGATACCTACTAACAAATTATCTATTAAAATACAGTTTTTTAATATTTGATTTTAAGTTTTAGTTTTTAATCATTAGGAGAGATAGAAAATGAACTAAGAATGGTTTCAGCAAGATGTTTTTAGCAAGTGAAATAATATCCATTACTAAAGATGAATTTGATAAACTAGTAAATAGTTCTAACTTTTTTGTAAAAGGATCGCTTAAAGCTATATCTTATCGATTAAGGTCAGTTGAAAAGAAAATGCAATAATGTAATTTTGTATAAGGAGTTTTTAAATGAAAATAAATATAAATTTAGCTGAGAGCTTAATTGATGCATTTGATAGCGAAGATACTGCTATAGTTCTATGGGATTCATATGATAATGTAATGTATAGGAATAAAAAAACTTCTGAAAGATGGTTGAAACTAAAGTTAGACTTTGACATAGGACAAAACTTTTACGATCGACTTAAAAAATTAGATGCTCTTAAATTACTCTCTAAAAAAGAACAAATTTTAAGAAAAGATAACTATAAAAAAGCCAAATCTTCTGGATTATCTCAACAATTTGTTATTAAAGGACCAACTGGTAGATGGGTGCAAGTCAAGGATACGCCTACTTCTACAGGTAATATTCTTACATTAATGACCAATGTAACTGATGTAATTGACAAAGATATTGAAAGGCAAAAGCTTGCAGTTGCTATTGAAAACTTTCCAGGAATTGTAATGTTCTGGGATGAAGGCGATCATTTAATAGTTTCAAATAAACGTCATCACGAAGCTATGAAAAAACATAACGTAAACATCACACTCCAAAAAGGTGTCTCATATGAGGAAATGTTTAGAGCTCAAGTGAAAAATAATTTATATATAATTCCTGATGATGATAATGAAAATTATATCCAAACAAGACTTAAAGAAAGAGCTAATTTAAAGTCAGGTACAAGAGAAATTAATCTTAATGATGGTACTACATTACTTGCTAACGAAACTAGATTTGATGATGGTTCATTATTAAGTGTTTATACAGACATTACTGATATTAAAAGACAGGAAGAGGAATTCAAGCAATTATCAGGTGCTATCGAAATAATCCCTAGTAACATGATGTTATGGGATAAAGAAAATAATCTCATTATGGCGAATGAGAAGGCAAGAAATGACAATGCTTTGCGAGGTTTTAATCTTGTAAAAGGTGCATCTAGATTAAAAATGGTAGAAAATGCATTAGCCAAAGGTTTCATATCATCTCCAAATGGTGTTTCAAATAAAAAGTTTTTAGAAATTAGGAAAAAACAATTTGAAGATTTAAAAAATCAAGAAGCTTATGAAGTAATTATGAATAAAAAGTTTTATCTTTTGTCTTCTTCAAGGTTGCCGGATGGTTCTACTCTTCAGTTTGCAACCGATGTTAATGATACTAAAAAGCAAGAAATAGAGATGTTAAGGTTAAAAAATGGCATTGACATTATTCAAAATGGATTAATGTTTTGGGACAATAATGATAACTTAATTGCTCATAATGCAAGTGCAGTTTCATTTTTAAATGATTTTAACTTTGGCTTAACCATAGGAAAATCAAGAGATGAGTTAAGACAACATATGTATGATAATGAGTTTGTAATAATCCCTGATAACACAGAAAAGGATAACCATTTTACAAAAATTAAAGATGAATGGAAAAGTTTTTCAGGTAAAAGAACAAGAGAAACGAATTTTGCTAATGGCAAGACACTTTTATTCACAGACTCCAGATTGGAAGATGGAAGTACAATTTCATTGTGGTCTGATATAACCAATATCAAAGAAAGTGAAAAATCTCTAAAACAACTAAGTGATGCTATCGAAATTATTCCTAATATGTTGATGTTGTGGGATAAAGAAAATCGTCTGATAATGGCAAACGAGAAAGCAAGAAATATACAAGAAAGAATGGGGTTTGACCTGAAACCTGGTGTTTCACGCTGGGATATGTTGGATTCTGGTTTGAAATCAGGAAGAATAGATACCCCTGATGGAACACTACCATCTGCGTGGATTGCAAAAAGAAAAGAAAGTATGGTTAATTTAACTGATCAGGAAATTGTTGAGAGTGTTGTTAATTTAAAAGGAGAGAAAGTAGTCATATTAGGTAATTCTACTAGACTTAAAGATGGAGGAACACTTCAAATTTGGACTGATATTACAGACATTAGAAACAAAGAAAAAGAAGTAAAAGAAAGTCAAAACAAAGTATGGGAAGCAGAAGAAAGGCTTTCTAATGCTGTAAATAGTATGCCTCACGGTGTAACAATGTGGGACAAAAATGACAATTTACTAATGGTAAATGATTATGGAAAAAATATTTGGAAAAAAGGTGGTATATCTTTGCATCCTGGATCTAATTATTCAGAATACGTAGATGCTCAAAAAGAATCTAAATTTTTAGTTTTTGAAAATAAAGTAGACGAGGATTATTATTACAAAAACGCGCTTAAAAATCGAAAAAGTTTAAAAGGTGTATTAACTATTGAAACACCAACTTTTTATGATGGTTCTATTTGGCAAAACACTACAAATAGACTTGATGATGGAACAGTTTTTTCGATTTTATCAAATATAACAGATTTGAAAAATAGAGAAGTTCACTTAAAGCAATTAAATGATGCTATTGAGTTAACGCCCAATGCAATTTTTTTGTGGGATAAAAATCATCAATTAGTTATGGGCAACCAGATTGCTAGAAAAATACAAAAAGGGTTCGGTTTTGATTTGTTAGAAGGAATTAACAGAAAAGACATGCTTGACAATGTCAAACAGAACAATTTGATAAATTTACCAGAAGGCAAAAGTTTTGAAGATTTTTATAAAGAAAGAGATTTAATTAGAAAAGACGCTAACAACAGTGCGTATGAAATTTCTTTTATAAATGGAACATCATGGTTTGTTTCTGATACAAAACTTGCTGATGGCGGGTTTCTCCAAGTATATTCAGATATAACTGAAGTTAAAAACAAAGAAAAAGAAATCGAAGTAGCCAAAGAAAAAGTAAAAGAAACTGAAAAAAGAATGACAGATGCTCTAAATAGTATGCCACATGGAATTTCTTTGTGGAATGCAGATGATACTTTGGCAATGCGTAACGATTTAGCATTTAATATTCATAAAGGTGTTGGTATTGAAACATATCAACCAGGAATCTCTTATAAAGAACAAATTGAATCTTGGGAAAAATTTGATTTTTTTGATTTTGATAATCAAGAACAAAAAGATGATTTTTTTAAATCTATTAAAGATAGTAGAAAGGATTTAAAAGGATCAATGACTGTTGAAACACCCAAGTTTTATAATGGAACTTATTGGCAGGCAACCTATAAACGTCTAGATGATGGTGGTGTTTTTACAATTTTTTCTGATATTACAGAATTAAAAAAACGTGAAGAAGAATTAAATAAAACAATTTCAGAGTTAGATATTGCTAGAGAAAAAGCGAATGCTGCTAATCAAACAAAAAGCCAATTCTTAGCTAATATGAGTCATGAATTAAGGACACCTTTGAATGCCATAATTGGTCTTACTGAAATGTTAAAAGAAGACGCAGCTGACGACGGCTTAGATGACTTCGAAGAACCCTTAGATAGAGTTTTTAACGCTGGTAAGCATTTATTAACTCTTATTAATGACGTATTAGATTTATCAAAAATTGAAGCTGGCAGAGTTGAGTTATACAATGAAACATTTGAACTAAAACAGATATTGGATGACGTTGTCAAAACCTCTTCAACACTGGCTTCTAAAAATGAAAATCAACTGGTCCTAGAGTATAATGCTGACATTGATTTTGTAACAGCAGATCAAACAAGATTAAAACAAGTAGTATTAAACTTAATTTCAAATGCCTGTAAATTCACTGAAAAAGGTAAAGTCACTGTTAGCGTTGATAAAATACCTCAAGATGGTGGAGATTTAATATCTATTGATGTAAGCGATACAGGAATAGGGATGTCCCAAGAGCAAATGGCTAAATTATTTAACTCTTTTGTACAAGCTGATAGCTCTACAACTAGAAAATATGGGGGAACAGGTTTAGGCCTTGTTATTTCAAAACAGTTAGCATTTTTGATGGGGGGTGATGTTGTTGTAAATAGTGAACTTGGAAATGGTACAACTTTTACAGCTACCTTCCTGGCAGATTTTATAGGTGCATCTGAAACTTTAAAAAATTTGAGTGCACAACCTTCTTCATTAATAGAAAATGTGGTTTCATTAGAAAATAGTTTAGGCAAAACGGTTTTAATTATCGATGATGACCCCACAGTCAGTGAATTAATGAAGCGTCAATTGATTAAAGAAAATTATAAAGTAGTTATTGCTCCAAATGGGAAAGAAGGTATCAGATTGGCTAGGGACCTTAAGCCCGATGTTATTACCCTTGATATATTAATGCCTGAAATGGATGGCTGGTCAGTACTTAGAACGCTAAAGGCAGATCCTGAAGTGTCTGATATTCCTGTAATTATGGCATCTATTCTTGATGAAAAAAATAAAGGATTTTCTCTGGGAGCTGCAGACTTTTTGTCTAAGCCAGTTCAAAAGGAATATCTTATGAAATCGATCAGAAACTTAATAGGTGACAAAGAAAATTTGAAAATTTGTTTAATTGAAGATGATGACAGTTTACGGTTTACCATGCGAGAAATATTAGAAAAACAAAACGTAAAGATAATAGAAGCTGAAAATGGTAAGATTGGTATGTCTATTCTACAAAATGAAGAAATCAAACCAGATTTGATTTTATTGGATCTTATGATGCCAGTTATGAATGGTTTTGAATTTTTAAAAACAATAAGGGAAACTGAACTTGGCACTATTCCTATTTTAGTATTGACGGGTGCAGATTTAAGTGAAGAAGAAAAAAAGTTCTTGTCAGGTGAAACTTTAAAAATTCTTGAAAAGAGTGACGATACTTTTTCTACAATTGTCAAAGAAGTAGGTAATGTTTTAAAAGCTTCTTCAAATAAAGGAGAAAGTTAATGACAAAGATTTTATACGTAGAAGACAATGAAGATAATGTTTATATGCTATCAAGACGCCTTAAAAGAAAAGGTTTTGAAATAGTTATAGCTATTGATGGTGAGGAGGGTGTTGAAATGGCGTCTTCTGAAAGACCTGATTTAATATTGATGGACTTAAGTTTACCTAAAATGGATGGATGGACAGCCACTAAACATATTAAGGGTAATGAAGATTTAAAATCAATTCCAATAATAGCTTTGTCAGCTCACGCTATGGAAGAGCATAAGAAAAGAGCGCTTGATAGTGGATGCAATGATTATGATACTAAGCCTGTTGATATTGAAAGATTATTATCAAAAATTGCTAAACAATTAGGAACAAGTAATGATTAATAAAGAAGATGCTAATATATTAATAGTTGATGATATTGAAGATAATAGATACACGCTTGAGAGAAGATTAAAAAGGGATGGTTATACTAATATATTTTCGGCAGAAGGTGGTAAAATAGCTCTTGATATGGCCTCTCAAAATAAATTTGATCTAATACTTTTAGATTTAATGATGCCTGATATGAGTGGGCTTGAAGTTCTTAAGTATTTAAAAGGCGACCCCCTTCAAAGAACAATCCCTGTCATTATGGTAACTGCATCTGATGAAGTTGAAACTGCAGCTGAATGTATTATAAATGGTGCAGACGATTTCATTACAAAACCTTTTAACGGAACTTTATTAAAAGCAAGAGTCGGAGCGAGCTTAGAGAAAAAAAGATTAAGAGATAGTGAAGAAAATTACTTAGATAGAGTTGAAACAGATAAAAAAAGATCACAACAAATTTTAAAAACAGTCATGCCCACATCGGTTGCCAATGAACTTCAATCTTCAGGTAAAGTTAGGTCAAGAAGGTATGATGACGTAGCTATATTAATATGTGATTTAGTTGGTTTCACATCTTTTTGTGAAAAAAATAACCCAGAACTAGTTATTGAAACACTTCAAGGAATTATTGAAAGCTTTGAAAATACTTTTGATGATTTTGGCCTAGAAAAAATTAAAACCGTAGGTGATGCAATAGTTGCTGTAGCTGGTTTATCTTCTCATACAAATTCTCCAATAAAATCTTGTGTGGATTGCGCATATAAAATTAGAGAAATAGCAAATTCTGCTGCAACACCATGGGACTTGCATGTAGGGATCCATTCTGGATCTTTAGTCGCAGGTACTGTAGGTACTAAAACTGTTCAATTTGACATATTGGGTAAAACTGTAAACATAGCCTTTAATATTTGTGATATGTCAGATGCAAATCAAATTTTAATTTCAAGTGATGCCTGGATGACAGCAAGAAATGAAATAAAAGTCAAATCTATTGGCTTAAAAAGGTTGAAAAGTGGTCAGGATATTGAAATGTTAGAATGTATTTAGATTACTAATCCTTTACAAATTCATGAGAAAATGAAAACCTTTTTCAAAGGTGTAACTTCCTCTTATATGAATAGAACTTCTTCTCAGCCGCACCATTATCTCATGCTAACCAATTGAACTGTAAGCATTTTATGTGTAACAGGCAACTGGTGTGAAAGACTGCACTAAATCTTGTTCATCCATTTATTTATAACTTCCAAAGGATACCCTGTTCCATAAGACTGCCCTACTCCAGCAGTTTTCCATCCACCTATTCTGTCTATTATATCACTTGGACATTCTACTGCTCTTAAACGGTCACGAATACTGTGTCTAAAGCCATGAATCACGTAATCATCTGTCAGTTGCTCTTTTAACCATTTATTTAAAGCGGCACTTGCTGAGTTAGTGTTGCAATTATCCACTGAGGTGTATCTAGGAAAGGCATAAATACTATCATTATTGTTTTCTAATATCCTTTTAGATGCCCACAAAGATGCTCCAACAAGTGGTATACATCTTTCACTTCCTTTAGTTTTTAATGACCTCCAAGGATGAGGTTTTAAATGAATATGAGGAGTATTATCATTATAGATTATATCTTCTTTTAATAATCCAACAGCTTCTCCTAACCTCATACCAGTATCACTCACAAGAGCTAATATCCAACGCATCTCGTCATCTTTTTCTACACATAGTTTTTGAACTAACTTAATTATATCTAAGGGTAAAGGTTTACGAACTTCAGTTGAATTATCATTTGGAAAATAGGTTTTAGCAAAACCATTAGTGCAATCCAAACCTAACTCACTAATAGAAATATTTATAATAGACCTTACAGATGAAAAAACTCTCTTAACAGTATTCATGCTCATATCATTATCTAATAACCAATCACGAAACTTCCCACCATCAGATGATGAATATGATTTTAATGATTTATTACCTAAAACTTTGATTACATATTTAATATTTCTATTAGCAGTTCTAAAAAACACTTTGTCTTTTCCAACACCCTTTAGTCTTAGATACAAATCTAATGCATCAGAAATCTTGGGAGTATCATCATTAATAGCACCATCTAGTTTAATCTTATCTCCTGCAGGTACATTCATATTCTTCAGACGAATACCAAACCAATAATCATCTAACCTTTGAGTAATAGATTTAGAATATCTAATTGCAGTTGAATCAGATTTAGTTTTCAAACTAAAACATAGCCTTTGAACTGAATAATGATGGGTTAAGTCAGAAGGTATATGACGAACATAATAGTACTTGCTATCACGTTTCATCACATGATTTGTTACACATTTATTTCTCATTTTCTTTCACACCAGTTGCCTGTTACACATAAAATGCTTACAGTTCAATTGGTTAGCATGAGATAATGGTGCGGCTGAGAAGACTCGAACTTCCACGGATTATTCATCCACAGCGACCTCAACGCTGCGCGTCTACCAGTTCCGCCACAGCCGCACATAATTAAGTATAGAGTTTCGGATATCAAAAGCATATGTATAATGCAAGATAAATAATCTATAATATATTATATATTAAACTTAAAGGTATCTTAATTGAAAAATAAAATTGAATGGAAAGTTTCTGAAAAGCTTATTCACTATGATTATGCTCTATCTATAATGCAAGATAGAGTTTCAAACATTAAAAGTAATTTTGAAAAAGAACTTGTGTGGCTTTTACAACATGATTCAGTTTATACGGCAGGAACATCTGCAAAAGAAAAAGATCTTCTAAATAACAAAAAAATTTTAGTAAAATACACTGGTAGAGGTGGTCAATGGACATGGCATGGACCAGGCCAAAGAGTAGTATACGTAATGTTAAATTTAAAACAAAGACTTGCTGATATTAAAGCTTACGTAAATGCATTAGAAGAGTGGATTATTTTATCTTTAAAAGATTTTTCAATTAACGGTGTTAGATTAAAAAATAAACCAGGAGTATGGATTAAAAGTAAAGATAAAGGATATAATAAAATTGCAGCCTTAGGTGTTCGTATTTCCAGTTGGGTAACATGGCATGGAATATCCATTAATGTAAACCCAGATTTAGAGTTTTATAATGATATAGTTCCATGTGGAATTTCAGATGCTGGAATTACAAGTATTCAAAATTTAAAGATCAAAATTACAATGGATGATTTAGATAAAAGTTTATATAAAAATTTTTTTATTGTTTTTGGAGATAATGGTATATTTAAAATTAAATAAAATTACTTGTTCTGATAAAAAGCTTTTCTAATCCAACGTCCATAATTTTTATTGCTTTTTTAGAATCTTCTTTCAAAGCATTCTTACTATCATTACTTCCATAGAAACCCTCTATGGGTCCTTCGTAATGTAAAATTTGGTTTCTTCTTATTCTCAACCATTTTAAGTTTTTTGATCTTTTGAAATCATTAAGATCCAATCCATCAATATAATTTAAGCTTCTCTCATCCATAATTACATTGTCTATAATAGTTAAGGATAGAATAATTACTGATGCCCACATTTTATTTTTAAATGCAATAATAATCTCATCATATAAAATCTTGGCGTGCGGATTTAAGAAAGGAATATAATTAGATGTTAATTTGTTATTCATTTTATATAATTTAACTATAAATCTAGTAATTAATTATGTTTTAATATTTCTACAAAAGAAATTATTCTATTTAATTCCTGTGATATTTTATCTCTTTTTTTTGCTGCATCTTCTTCTACCCCCCAATTTTTAGCTTGCCAAATCTCGTCTAAAAAAGAAAGTTCGAATACTTCTTTTTTTAAAATATCTCCTTTTAATATACATAGAGAAATGAAGATCGATCCTGAAATATTAGTTAACCTGTGTAATGCAGCAATTTCTTGATGAGAAAAGGTGTTCATTAGTAATTTTAGTTTTGGAAATATTTCTAGTGGTTGTGTTATAGGCATTACACCAGAACAAAAGTTGATTTCTAAATTTAAGTATTTTTTAATATTTAATAAAATTGGATTCCATGAATTATTTTGAATATTTATTAATTCATTTGGACCTTCCGCTCTATAGCAAATTAAATCTGTATTCACAAAGTTAAGCATATCGGTAATATATATATTTCTACTAAATTGTATTTTATCAATTGCAGTAGATAGCAATCCATAATAAATCATATTATCAGTATTAATTACTTTTTCTTTAATATCCCATTCTTGTGCTATTTCTTGTGCCATTTTAAGATTTAAAAAAATTAAATCTTTTTTCATTGGTGTTTTTAAAACTTTATTATCGAGTTGAACTTGAAATTGATTAGGCAAAATTTCTTTTACTTTTATATTCTTCCAAAATTTTTTCATATTAGTCAATAATATTTTTTAACAATATATTTAATTCATTTGCATCAGATACCAAATGATTAGCGCCAGCAGATAATAATAAATCCTTGCTGTTGTAACCCCATTTCACACCTATGCTAACAATACCTGCATTAACTCCTAATCCGATATCATTAATAGTATCTCCAATTATAAATGTTTTATCCTTAGTAACTCCCAACTCTTTCATGGCTCTTAAAGCCATAGCTGGATTAGGTTTAGGGATATTTTCATCTGTAGATAAAGTTATATCAAATATGTCTGATAAATCATGTTTTGCTAAACCATTTGTTAAACCAATTCGAGATTTATTAGTAGCGATACCAATTAGCCAATTATTTTTTTTTAAATTATATAATAACTTAACCATACCAGGATAAAGTGGTTCATTTTGTAAACCTAGCTTTCCTTGTTCAGCATACCATGATCTATAGGCTTCTGAAATTTGCTCAGGGGTAACATTGTATCCTGGAGGCATATAAGCATCAAGAGCTACAGCTAGCGTTTTACCTATGTTTTCTCTTACCTTTAATGGATCAGGATCTGGAAGACCACACATTCTAAAAGCTTCAATAGCTCCTGTAACAATCATACCTGCAGAATCTACTATAGTGCCATCATAATCAAACAAAGCTAGTTTAAGATTTAAGTTCAAAATTAGTCTCCAATTACATATAAAATAATTTATTTATATTGTCAGGCAATGCTAAGCCTAAAAATTTTATGTTTTGTATAAATTGTTCTGGAAGTTTAGCCTCTATCAATTCTTTGTTTGGTAACCTTAAGGAGAAGGCATGTAATTGCAAATTATTTTTATTATTAGAACCCCATTTTATTTGATTTATACTATCATGACTTGATAACTCTTCATTAGATGACAAAATACCATCTAATCCTTTATACTTATTATCACCTACAATAGGAGAATTTATAGACTCTAGATGAACTCTTAATTGGTGAGTTCTACCTGTCTTTGGATTAAGGGCTAATAAAGCTACTCTAGATCCAACATTATCAAGAACCTTATATTCTGTTATAGCTTCTTTACCGCTATTTATATCAACTCTAACTCTCTGACTTCCATCTATACCAGATTTAATTAATGGTAAATTGATTGAACCAAAATCTAAATTAGGACAAGGAGAAACTAATGCTAAATAAGTTTTATTAATTTTATGATCTTTAAAGTATTTTGTTAACTCTTGAGCAGAAGTTTGTGTTTTTGCAATCAACAAAACTCCAGAGGTGTCTTTATCTAATCTGTGAACTAATTTTGGAATATCTTTGTTATAAAAAACACACTTTAACATATCATCCACATGATAATTTTGAGAACTTCCTCCTTGAACAGCTAATCCATTGGGTTTATTAATGGCCAACCAATCTTTAGTTTCCTTAATTAAAATTTCCTTAAATAAATCACTATAATATTTTTTTGTTTTTTCGCTGAATTCATCTTTCTTATACTGTTTTTCAAAAACAATATTTTCTGAATAATTAATTAATTGTCCAGAAATAACTTTTACAGATGATTTTGCTTTCTTTTCAGCTAATAAAATTTGACCAGATCTTAATAGTTTCTCTAAATTAGCTTGGTTAATATTACCTAATAACCTCCTAATGCATCTGTCTAGTCTAGCCCCATCTTCTGTTTTTGGAATAACTTTATTTAACATGTAATTAAAAACCACTATTATAAATTAAATTAATTGATAATTGATTATACACCAAATATCCATCCTTCTTTTTTTGATACACTTGGTACATTCCAATAATTATCCTTTCTTGAAAAAAACCTCAAAGCAGCCGATGATATAATTGCATCTGCATCATCTTGGTCAGGCCCTTCAATTTTTGTATTTTTTGATAAATTATTAGTTTCAAAAAAAGTTAAAGCTTTGTTTATATTTTCTAATGTATAACCTATTTTTTTATCTGGTTTTACACCTGCCATTCTAAAATAATAAGTAGGAAAAATTTCAACCGAAATACTTTTGTTTCTCATAATTATGTTTTCAAATGGCCATATACTTAAATTTTCTTTCAAAATATGAAGAAATCTCATTCCTGACAATGATCCTGTTCCAACTGCACCTGGACCAACACAATTAAAGGAAGGACTAGGTGAATGAATTTTATTTTTTGCATGTATTTCTGTTTTACGTCTTCTGCTCTGATAGTAGATACCTTTTAATCTAGGTGCATTATAATATTGAGAAAAAGGATTTTTTTTCCAAATTCCACCCCCATAAAAATTGTCTTTATCTTTATTAAGATTATTTATTAATTTCCATAAATCATAAGGACCAGTAGGACTATCTTTAATTCCAGGAAAATATGATGCCTTATCATAAAACGGGTATGAAAATGAGAAATCAAACCCAATTAAGGCTTTCTTTTTTGATATTAACTCAAATATCCATTTTAATAACATACTTCTAGACCAATATCGTATATCAGGTCTAATAATTTTTGGAACTGCACTTCCTTTTTCACATAATGCTATACTTATACCTTTTTGAAAATTATTTTTATCACCAGACCAATCAATACCTACAAAAGAATCAAAATCCATTTTTTTACTCAAAAAAAAACCGTTCTATTTAATTAGAACGGTTTATAAATTAAATTAAATTTATTACTACCCAGTTACCGCTTCTTTAGGCACGTCTTGATTATTTACATCACTTTGAACTGGACCACTATCTTTGCCTCTAGCATCTTCATCTCTATCTACTAGTTCTATTACTGCCATTGCAGCTGCATCTCCATATCTATAACCTGCTTTTAATACTCTTGTATATCCAC
>Ga0209711_10003359_pt1 | contig 13581 bp, 13 predicted proteins | sample ArcticOcean_MG_C_7_FD_187441 | JGI IMG/M metagenome (GOLD analysis project Ga0209711, IMG submission 187441) | Marine microbial communities from western Arctic Ocean - ArcticOcean_MG_CB11_88 (SPAdes) (version 2) | ecosystem: Environmental > Aquatic > Marine > Oceanic | place: Arctic Ocean... | reverse complement strand
ATTTATTTTTAGGCCAAAGCGTAGTTGATAGCTTTGGTGTCCTAGGTGTAATTTCTGAAATAAATAAAAATTTTTCAGTTGTAACTTTAATTACAGATCCTGGGCACGCAATACTAGCTGTTAATGCAAGAACGAATAAGAGAATTGTTTTATCAGGTACTGGGGATAATAGAAAATTAAAAGCAAAATACATATCATTAAATGAAGATATAATAGAGGGTGATTTATTAATTACGTCAGGTCTCGATAATGTTTTTCCAGGGGGCTACACGATCGGAGAAATTTCTGTAATTAAGAAACAACCAAATCATGATTTTATGAACGTCAAAGTAAGTCCGAGTTCTGCCCTATCATCTAATCGAGAGGTGATGGTGCTATGGTAGTAAGAAATAAAATCCATATAACTTGTGTTCTCGTATTATTGTTTGCAATAATCTTAAATATACTTCCATTACCTAGCATTATAGATTCATGCAGACCTCCAATACTGTTATTATTTTTAATATATTGTACTTTAGCGCACCCAGATAACATTAATTTAACATATGCGTTTATTACAGGATTAATATTAGACGTCTTGCTAATTATGCCTTTAGGGTATAACGCTTTATGTTTTACAGTAACAGTATATTTAATAATGATGTACTACCCGCAAATTAGACTTCAATCTAACTGGAATAAAATGTTTTCAATTCTCATGATCTTAATTCCGTTCTTTTTATCCTCTACGCTGGTGAATAGTATGTTAAAAATTAATTACAATATTCTTGATGTAATTATCTCCATAATACTATCTGTTATAATTTGGCCTAGTTTGTTTAACATGCTAAGATTCATTCGACAAAAATATACGTAGTAAATAAATGCAAATTAAAAAACTTCTTGGAAACGAAGAAGAAATTAAAGCTTTCCTAGATTCAATTAAAAATACAAAAGTTATTTCCATAGATATTGAGTTTATGAGAAGGAACACTTTCTTCCCTGAGCCTTGTGTAATTCAAATATCAAACGGAGAAAATCATGCTTGCATAGATCTTATGCTAACTATAGATTATAAAAGTATCCTTAAGAATATATTCAGCGAAGAGAAAATTATTGTTCTACATTCATGCAGACAAGACTTAGAAATTCTCTATATGATATTAGGATATATACCAAAGAATATATTTGATACTCAGTTCGCAGCATCATTTTTAGGATTCAAGTATCAAATAGGCTACGCAGGTTTAATGAATGAAGTTTATCAAATAGAAATTGATAAAACAGAAAAAATGACAAATTGGAAAAAAAGACCATTAACAACAGAACAAATTGACTATGCATTAAATGATGTTATTTATTTAAATAAACTATATGAAGAACTTTCAAGAAAATTAATAGCGACAGACAAAATAGATTATTTTAACGAAGAATTTAAAAATTTTATAAGTGATATTGAATGGGAGCCAAAGACAGAAATGGCTTGGAAAAGAATTAAAACTATAAATAATTTAGATGAGAATGAGAAAAATGTTGTTAAGTTAATTTCAGTTTGGAGAGAAGAAAAAGCTATTAATTTAAATTTACCAAGAAATTGGATATTGTCAGAAAAAGAAATAATAGAGATTTCCAAAAAATTTATAATTAGTAGCAAAATCTCTTTACCTTCTTCTAACAAAATACTAGATATCACAAAAGACTCTAAAGAAATTGAAAGTATAATTAATGGCAGCACGTTAAATAATATAAACGACAAAAAACTAAATAAAAAATTAAGATTTGACGGGGAATATAAAAAAGTTTCAGATGAGCTCTATGAGTATTACAAGTTTATCTCAGTCAAAAACAATATTTCTTATCAAATACTATCTCCAAAACGGTTAATTCTAACTTACTTGAAAAATAAAGATCATGAATCGAGACTAGTAAATGGCTGGAGGAAAGAATTAGTTGATATGAAGAAGATTGATAGCATTACTAAATCTATTTTTAATACTAACTAACATTATCATAAGCTTCGCCTGTCCCAAAAGTAGCACCACAAATATTATTTCTTGGTACTGCAAAATCTATTTTTTTTGGACTCCCTAAATCTAAATTATCCATAGAGTTGATAAAGCTTCCCATGTCAATATTTTCATGTATCAGCGAATTATCTTGCTTTTGATCAACTATTGTTGAGAAGTTATTATTATTATAATCGTGTGCTGGGTATACTTTAGTATCATTTGGCATTTCGTAAAATATATTTTTTATTGTATTATACAGTTCTTTTGATGACCCTGATTGGAAATCAGTCCTACCACATGAATTAATTAACAGCGAATCACCTGAAAATAATAACTTATCTGACTCATGATTTATCATATAGGAAAAATGTGAATCTGTGTGCCCTGGAGTGTATATTGCTTCAAGCTTTATACTATTTCCAATTATTATACTATCGTTGTTTTTAAAATTTATGTCTCTACATTTTAATGCGTCATTTGCCGGGCCCGCAACTTTGCAATTACTAATTTCTCTTAGTGCTGCAGCGCTTGTAACATGATCAGCATGTATATGAGTATCTATTGCGTAAACTAATTTCAAATTTAGAGCCTCTAAAATCCTAAGATCTCTGCCTAAGGTTTCTAATACTGGGTCTATAAGTACAGCTTCCTGTTTTTCTTGACAAGATATTAAATAAGTATATGTTGATGACTCACTTTCAAATAATTGTTTAAATAGCATAAAAATTAAATTTAATGTTGAAATTAATTGTTAATATACAATTTTTACACTTAAGGATAAAGATAAAATAATGGATACCAATAAAATAAAAGACTTAATAGAATTATCATTAGAAGGTTCTTCTGCTGAAGTTGGAGGTAGCGAGGGAAAATACACGGCCAATATAGTATTCGAAGGATTTAGTGAACTCAATACTGTTAATAGGCACAAACTAGTTTATGCAGCACTTGATTCTTATATAAAATCTGGTGAGCTGCATGCGATTAGTTTAAAAACCCATACAAAAGAAGAAATCAAACCCTAAAGCTAATCTTCTATTTGTTTACCGATCTTCGCCCTTGATTAATACTTTGGAGACCTTTTTGAGACGCAAAGTATTTTGATAATTTTTTCATTTGCTTATCATTTAAGGTTCCTGCGATCCCATTCATAATTGCATTATTCCTTCCGCCATTTTGATAAGATTTTAATGCATGATAAATATAATCTTCGTACTGCCCGGCTACCTTAGGAAAAGATGAAATCATGCTATTACCATCTGCTCCATGGCAACCAACACATGAATTTGCTTCATCAATCATATCTATGTTTACAGGAATACTATTTTCTTTAGAGAGTTTGATAGATGAAAAATATTCTGCGATTTTTACAATATCAGTATCTGATAAATTGGCAGCATGCGCTCTCATCGTTGGGTGTGATCTTTCTCCTGATTTATATGCTTTTAAAGCAGAAATTATATAATCTTTATGCTGATTACCTAATTTAGGCACTTTGTATGTAGGATAAATATTTTTATAACTCACTACTCCGTGACACCCTAAACATGTAGATGATAACTCTTCAGGTGTTTTTTCCGCATACACATTAGAAACACTTAAAAGAACAACCAGAAAAATAGGAAACTTCATTATTATACACCACTCCGTAAAATTAAAAATTCTGTACAGAAAATTTCGAATGCATTATAGCTGTATTTAGAAAAAATTACACATACATTTTAAAAAAACATTATAATATGATCTCGTTATACAAAAAAATTATTTCATGAGTAGCTAAAATAATTTACTAAGAATGAATATTGACAACTTGAGGGCATTATGAAAATAGAAACAATAGCAATACATGGTGGATACGAGCCAGAGAAGACTACTAAAGCCGTAGCTGTTCCCATATACCAAACAGCATCTTATGCATTTGATGATACGCAGCATGGGGCTGATCTATTTGACCTTAAGGTAAAAGGTAATATATATACCAGAATTGGAAACCCTACTACTGAAGTACTTGAAGATCGAGTTGCTGCTATGGAGAAAGGGATTGGGGGATTAGCATTTGCATCAGGTATGGCTGCTATCTCAGCTGCAATATTAAATATCACCACGAATGGCGATAATATTGTTTCTACAAGCTCACTATATGGGGGGACAGTAAGCCTTTTTAAAGATACTTTTCCTAAAATGGGTATTGAAACTAGATTTGGTGATGTAAAAGATCTTGAGGCTCTTGAGAAAAAAATTGATTCTAAAACCAAGCTAATATTCTGTGAGTCTATTGGTAATCCTGCAGCAAATGTAACTGATATCGGGCAGATATCAGAGATAGCGCATAAGCATAATATACCTTTGTTTATTGATAATACCGTGCCAAGTCCTTATGTTTGCAGACCTATAGAGCATGGTGCAGACATAGTGATTCATTCGTTAACAAAATATTTATGTGGGCACGGGACAACAATTGGAGGAATGATAGTTGATTCAGGAAAGTTTGATTGGAAATCAAATGCAGATAAATTTCCCATGCTAACTACTCCAGATCCAGCTTATCATGGAATAGTTTTTGCTGATGCCTGTGGTCCAGCAGCTTTTATTACTAGAGCAAGAGTTGTGCCTTTAAGAAACATGGGTGGTGCAATTTCACCAATGAGTAGTTTTCAAATTTTGCAAGGTATAGAAAGTCTCGCTGTAAGAATGGATAGGCATTGCTCTAATGCGGAAGCCGTAGCAGAGTTTTTAGATAAACATGATTCCGTGGGCTGGGTAAATTATCCGGGATTAAAATCACACCCTGATAATCCTCTAATCAAGAAGTACATGGGCGGAAAAGCTTCTTCCGTAATGAGTTTTGGTATCAAAGGAGGCGCAGAAGCAGGTGGAAAATTTATCGATAAGTTAAAGTTAATTGTAAGATTGGTTAATATTGGAGACGCAAAATCCTTAGCTTGCCATCCAGCTTCCACAACACATAGGCAATTAAATAAAGAGGAATTAGAAGCTGCCGGAGTACCTGAAGATATGGTTAGGTTATCAATCGGTATAGAGCATATAGACGATATACTGGAAGACTTGACACAGGCGCTAAAATAAAATTAATTTTTAGTATTTATTAGCTGAGAAACTCTAATAGTATTTTTTTTATTTAATACCCAGTCGTAGACCAAAGAATACTCTAGGACTAACTTAACGTATTTTCTAGTTTCACTATAAGGAATAAATTCAATCCATGCATCTTCAGGCGCATGGATTGCTTTACGCCATTTTCTTACAACACTTGGTCCAGCATTATAAGATGCTATAGCCTCAACATAACTTTTATTTTTTGAAAGTAAATATTTAAAATAATAAGACCCAATGAAAATATTCATTTTTTTGTTATACAGATAATTTCTTGAAACTTTTTTCATATTATTCTTTCGTAAAACCCAATACGCTGTTTGTGGCAAGACTTGCATTATTCCTAACGCGCCAGCGGAAGACTTTGCGTACTGAATAAAAATACTTTCCTTGCGTGCAATACTCAGCAAAAGACTTTTTTGAAGATTTGAGCTTGAATACGTATCAAAATAATTTTCATATAAAACAGGAAATCTTGCATTAACGTCATCAAAATATTTTGTATATCCGTAACCTAAAATCGAGCCCTCACTCCAACCCCAAGTGTTAAATAAGACGTTTATATTATTTAAATTTTTATGGTTAGAATATTTATAAAAATGCTGCAGCTCCATTCTTGCCTCTCTATGCTTTCCAAGAACATAGAGCTCATAAATTCTTTTAATATCAAAATTCTCATGAAGCACTTTTAAGTCTTCCTTGCTGACTTTAGGCGGTTTGCTCTCAATATTAATTTTTTTACCTAAGATATTAGAAGCAAGAAAACCATAATATGATCTTTGAGTACTTAAATTATCTAAAACCACTTTATAGCTATTATTTTTTCCTATCATATACAAAGCTTTGCCTTTCCAATAAGTCCATTTTTGTCTTTCAGCTATAAAATCTGGGAAATTATTTATGGAAATTAAAAGGTTATCCCAATCTGAATTAAAAATGGAGTAATTTGCATACGCTATGCTAAAGTCAGTATTGTTGGTTTGTAATGATATGAAATCCTTGTCGTTAAAAATATTTTTCTGATTAGACTTCATCGCTATAATGAAAATATCCATGAGCTTCTGGTCATAAAAGATATCTGAAAATTTATGTATTTTTCTTAGTCTCGATAAATATTGCTTAGCCTTAATATAATCTTTTTTTGATATTCTATCTAAGCCATAGCTAAAAATTGCACTTCTATACCGGCTATCCTTTTTATAAACATCAGACATAATATTATTTGTAGGATTTCTATAAACTTTTAGTAGATTGTTTGCCCATTTCTGATTTTTTTTTGATAAAAATCTTACTAAATATCTTGCAAGATTATAGTTATTTGCATCTAAGGATAATTTGATTCTCTGCCATACAAGTTCGTCAGATAATTTTTTGTTTTTATAAAACCATTTAAAAATATAATCACATGATTTAGGTTGAGATTTTGCACTTAGCCATACAGGAATTATTTCTTCCCCTATATTTTCTATGGATTTTTTTTTTATTTTAGCTCTTAAGTATAAACAATGAAGATCAACAGAATCAATTTTCTTATAATTGGTTATTAGCTTATCAATTTGATTTTTACTAGATAATCTATAAATTAAATTGACATACGCTTTTTCAGAAGCATAGCTATTTTTATATTTTTTTATAAATTCAATTACTTTATCATCATTTATATTTTTTTTTCTATGCAATGATTTGTACTCAAGGTCTGAATACAAAGGATAATTTACTAACTCTTTTTTTAGCTTATCAAACTCCTTATAATTTTTTTTCTTATTGTATTTAAGTGCTTTAATATAGCTACTTCGCTCAATATCATAATTTTGCGCTTTTGCTGATATTGAAAAAAAGAATATAAATGCAACTAAAAATATTTTTAAATTCATTTATTAATACTTAATTATTTTCTTAATGCATACTATCATATCTTAATTGCTCATTACACTTAGTCTTTATGAGCAATGTATATTCTAAAAAAAAAATGTATAATATATTTTATGACCTATAACTTAATAGACCGTTTTTTTTTAAAATTACCATAATTTCATGGAAAATATACTAAACTATTTGGTTTTTTCTCTATATATATTGTCTACTTTGTCAATATGGCGAGCTATGGTTCTAGGTAAAAAAAGTAGCTTTTTTAAATTCTCTGTGTGGTTTTTTTGGTTAACAGCAATTTTAGGGCATTTTTATATCCTTTATCCTATATTTAGTAATAATAGTGTAAATTTATCTCTAGATTATGCTTTATTAATAGTGGCGTTTATTATTTCTACCACCCTTTGTTTTTCTTCCATGTTTAGTAATACTAAATTTTTAGGGCTAATAATCCTGCCGCTTATATCTTTAATTTTTTTATTTGATTTTGCAAAAAATCCTGTGAACGTCACATTCAACAATTATTTATTTATTCATATTGTAATTTCCTTGATTAGTTATAGTATTTTATGTTTATCAGCAGCTCAGTCTTTAATATTAAAAATACAGGAAAAGAAGCTGCAGGCAAATCAACCGATCGGTCTTATTGCTGAACTTCCATCTTTAGATTCAATGGATAAACTACTATTTAAATTATTAGCCTTAGGTATTATATTTTTATCAGCAAGCCTCTTATCAGGATTTATTTTTTTAGATGATATTTTTGCTCAAAACTTGGCTCATAAAACAATACTGTCAATCCTGGCGTGGATTATTTTTGTATTTCTTATATACGCTAGAAAAATTTATGGGTGGAGAGGAAGTAAAGCTGCAAACATAAATTTGATAGGGTTTTTTATTTTATTTTTATCATACTTTGGAACAAAAATAGTTTTAGAGATAGTTTTATAATTTATATAAAAAGTGAGTAAGTAAATTGAACAATATATCTACCGAGATCTTAATCTTAATCTTAACTGTCTTATTTCTACTTTCGGCATTTTTCTCTGGTTCTGAAACTGCATTAATGTCTATAAATAAATATAAAATGAGACATCAAGCTAAATTAAATAATAAAGGTGCCAAAGCAGCAAAAAAACTTCTAGAAAATCCAGATAAAATCATCGGCGTAATTTTACTTGGCAATAATTTAACAAATATTTTGATAACGCAAATTGCAACTCTTATATCCTTAAGGTTATATGGAGATATTGGTCTAGCTATTGCAACTGGTCTTTTAACAGTTTTTATTCTAATTTTTGCAGAACTTACGCCTAAGACTATTGGTGAAATGCATTCAGAGAAAATAGCTTACTCTTCATCATTATTGTACAAACCAATGCTAGTTATTCTTTATCCACTAGTTTTTATCATAAATCTTATTGCTAATAGCATTATAAAAATAATGGGTGTAAAAAGTAATATGTCAAAAAGCTCTCTATCATCAGAAGAATTGAAAACCGTATTAAGCGAATCTTCTATAAAAATTCCCAAACCTCATTTAAAGATGCTGGAAAGCATTATTGATCTAGAGAAAGCTACCGTTGAGGATATCATGATTCCTAGAAGTGATATATATGGCATAGATCTCAGTGACGATATATCAACCGTGGTAAATAATTTTAAGAATACACCTTATACTAGAATTCCGGTTTTTGAAGAAAATATTGAAAATCTTTTAGGATTAATTCACATTAAAAATATCGCCCCTATGCTCGCTAGCAATAGTATTGACGAAAATGAAATTAGAAAGCTAATAAAAAAACCTTATTATATTGTCTCCGGAACATCTTTATACAAGCAGCTTATTAGTTTTCAAAATGAAAAAAGAAGGATTGGTTTCATTATTGATGAGTATGGTGACATTCAAGGTTTAGTAACTCTAGAAGATATTCTTGAAGAGATTGTTGGTGATTTTACAAGCGACCCAAGTGCCAATGAAGAGATTATTCCTACCAACAATAAAAATATATTTATAATCGATGGCGGTGTACATATAAGAGAAATTAATGAAATTTTAAATATTAATTTACTTCCGAAAGACGCTAAGACTATCAATGGATTCATATTAGAACACACAGAAAATTTACCTGAAATTAATGATATAATAAATATTCAAGGACATACTTTCAAAATTCTAGAAAATCTTGATAATGCCGTTAAAACACTCCATCTAGAAATTAATAATGAATAAAAAATATAAAAATAAAGAAATTCAGCTATCTAATAATGGCTTATCTCCTACTAGTAATGTAATAACCTACAATCATCTGGGTGAAGAAATATTATCAAAAGTAGCTGGGGAGCTACCATTAACAATCAAAATTAATAATACAGAAATAATTACATTGATGACTCTAGGCACAAGACCAGAAGAACTCACATTAGGTTACTTAAGAAATCAAGGGATAATAGAAAATATTAATGACATAATAAGTATAGATGTCAGATGGGATATTGGCATATCAGATGTTCAAACTAAACATAAAGATATTAAAGAAATTACTGACAAATTAAAGAATAAAACTGTTACTACGGGATGTGGTCAAGGTACTATATTTGGATCAATTTTAACAAAACTGTATGACGAAACTCTTCCGAACATAAAAATCAAAAGGTCTGAAATTTTTAACTTGCTAGCAAAAATAACAAAATATAATGATATTTATAAAGAAGCCGGAGCTGTTCACGGTTGCGCTTTATGTAACAATGAAGGAGTGATAGAGTTTGTGGAAGATGTTGGAAGACATAATGCTGCGGATACGCTATCAGGGATAATGTGGTTAAATGAAGTAAAGGGTAAAAATATTATTTTTTATACCACAGGTAGATTAACTTCAGAAATTATCATGAAGGTGAAGCATATGAGTATACCTATAGTTATATCAAGATCTGGTGTCACTAATATGGGAATAGAATTAGCAAGGGATCTTAATGTGACAATGATTGCTAGGACAAAGCAAAGATCATTCTTAATATACAATAATAAAAATAATATAATATTTGATTAGACTTATGAAAAAACAAGAGAAAAAAACATACGCAGAAATTATTGAACAACTTGAATTAGTTATTTCTAAACTCAACGCTACTAATATTCCTATTGAGAACTCTATTCAACTTTATGAAGAAGGAATAAATCTTACAAATGAAGCTGATAAAGAGCTAACGTTATTAGAAAAAAACTTCGATAAAATAAAAAAAAATAAAAAAAATCACTCAGATACAATTAATATAGAAAAATCTTTTGATGAAATTGAATATATAATAGAAGAGCTTGAGGCTGAAGATATAACAATAGAGAAAATTCAAGAATATTATGAAAATGCCTTACAAATTATATTTGATATAGAGTCCTATTTAAAAAGAGCTAAGACTACAATTAAAAAATATGAGCAATAATAATATAGAATTTACTGAATTCAAACAAGAATTTACAAGTCGAATTAAGAGTGCTCTAGATAAGACGTTTGCCTTGAATAAAAACTCAATAGGAATTATAGAGCCTATGAAGTATTCTTCTTTGAGTAAGAGTAAGTACATAAGGTCATTATTGGTTTACGCTACTGGATTGGCGTTAGGTATCAAACCTAAACTTCTTGATCAACCGGCATTAGCTATAGAATTAATTCATACATATTCCTTAATACACGATGATTTGCCCTGTATGGACGATGACGATATAAGAAGAGGGTCACCTTCATGTCATATTGCTTTCAGCGAATCCTCTGCGATACTCGCTGGCGATGCTCTGCAGTCTCTAGCATTTCAAATTCTTAGTGAAAAAAATTATAAAGAGATATCTGCGATAATATATTTAAAATGGATAAATTATCTCTCAAGAGCAATTGGTTACGAAGGTATAGCTGGTGGGCAATATTTAGATTTATCAATAAATAATAAAAGTGCACAGTTAGAATACTTAAATCACATATATTCGCTAAAAACCTCAAGTTTAATAAAGGCCTGCATAATGATGCCCGTAACGTTAGAAGATAATTTAAAATCAGCTGATTATTTAAAATTTGAAGAATTTGGGCACATATTAGGTATATCTTTTCAAATCAAAGATGATTTGTTAGGTTATACTAGTTCTTCTAAGGTTTTAGGTAAAACCCAGAATAAAGATGAACTAAGAAACCAGCCTAATTATGTAAATTTGCTTGGCTTGGATTCAACTGTAAATAAATTAGAAAATAATAAGATCCATATTAATAAAATAATACGCGATCTGAAGATTGAAGATAGCGCTCTACATGAAATTTCTAATTATATTTTTAATAGAGACTTTTAAGAAAAAGTAAAAATGATATGAAATATGAATTTCTAGATAAAATTAATAATCCTTCAGATCTAAGAATCTTATCAATCAGTGATTTGAAAAATGTGGCGGATGAACTAAGGTATTTTTTAATAGACACTGTTTCCCAGTGTGGCGGTCATTTTGGAGCAAGTTTAGGCGCCGTAGAGCTCACAATAGCACTACATTATTCTTTTAATACACCTGAAGATAAAATAATTTGGGATGTTGGGCATCAATGTTATGGGCATAAAGTTCTGACAGGTAGAAAAGATCAGCTTCACACTATAAGAAAAAAGAATGGATTACATCCTTTCCCATCTATTGAAGAAAGTGAATACGATGCATTCGGTGTAGGTCACTCTAGCACTTCAATAAGTGCCGCTATTGGCATGGCTATTGCGTCATCATATAAAAAAGATAAGAAAAAAATAGTTGCAGTTATTGGTGATGGTGGTTTAAGTGCTGGGATGGCATTTGAGGCTTTGAATCACATGGGCTCGATCGATGAAGATATATTGGTAGTCTTAAATGATAACGAGATGTCTATATCTCCTAATGTTGGGGCTATGACAAACTACTTAACAAGAATTTTATCTAGTAAAGCTTATTCTACTGTTAAAGAAGGAAGTAAGAATATTTTAAAAAAAGTTCCCACTTCTGATATTTTTCTAACAAAGACAGAGAAACATATTAAAGGTCTATTAGCCCCAGGAATGCTTTTCGAAGAAATGGGTATTAATTATTATGGCCCCATAGATGGTCATGATACACATTTTCTTATAAAAACATTAAAAAACCTAAAAAAAATTCCAGGACCTAAAATACTCCATGTTGTTACAAAAAAAGGCAAAGGATATTTGCCAGCTGAGTCTGACCCAGTTAAATACCATGCTGTGCCTGTTTTTGACAGGAAAAAAGGGGTGGAAAAAAACTCTGCTCAAAAAATTACATACACTAAGATATTCGATAACTGGTTATGCAAGATTGCGGAAAAGGACCCTAGAATTTTTGCTATTACCCCTGCAATGCGAGAAGGCTCAGGCCTTGTCGAGTTTTCAAAAAAATTCCCAGAAAGATATATTGATGTGGGCATTGCTGAACAACATTCTGTGACTCTTGCCGCAGGTCTAGCTTGTGAGGGGCAAAAACCTATTGTTTGCATTTATTCTACATTCCTTCAAAGGGCTTACGATCAATTAATTCATGATGTTGCCCTTCAAAATCTAGATGTTTTGTTTGCTGTAGATAGAGCTGGGTTTGTTGGTGCAGATGGTGGGACACATTCTGGGGTTTATGATATATCTTACTTAAGATGCATACCTAACATGTTGATTATGGCTCCAAGTAGCGAGGAAGAATGCCAAAATATGCTTTATACAGGCTATCTCCATAATGGTCCTGCTGTAGTTAGATACCCTAGAGGCGAAGGTTTAGGGATAAAAGTTAGTGATCAATTTGAAAATTATGAAATTGGAATTTCTAAAAAAATACGTAAAGGAAATAATATTATTGTTATGTGCTTCGGCTCTGTATTAGATATTTGTAAAGACGTGGCGGACGAGCTAGATTGTTCCTTAATAGATATGAGGTTTATTAAGCCAATAGACCATAAGGCTATTGTAGATGCTGCTGAGAAATATTCCCTAATCGTAACAGTTGAAGACAATAGTATAATGGGTGGTGCAGGTAGTGCTGTTAATGAGGTTTTGAGTGAACATAATTTTAATATTAAGACTATTAATGTTGGTACTCCTGATAGATTTTTTCGACACGCCAGCAGAGAAGAACAACTTGAAGAGAGTGGGATATCTAAGGAAAATATCATAAACAAAATTAAAAATCATATAGGCAATAATCACTTGTATGATTTAAATCAGTCTAGTAACATTGAAACATAACTCATATTCTCCACCAAACTTTATAAATTATGGATATTATTAAAGAAGAAAATAGCAAAAAAGACGAAAAAACATCAAAAGTTCTTCAAGACACCCAGAATAAAGTTGATGTTAGAAACATTCCTATAACTAGAGTGGGAATCAAGGATATTAAATATCCATTTAAAATATCTGATAAAACTGGAAAGATTCAATCTACAATCGGGACTTTTACAATGTCTGTAGGCTTACCTCATGACGTAAAGGGAACCCATATGTCACGATTTGTTAAAATTCTAGAAGACCAGGAAGAAAGTATTAGTATAGAAAATTTCAATGATTTAGTTAAAAATACCACCAATATCCTATCTTCAGACTCTGCATATATATC
>Ga0209711_10003358_pt1 | contig 13581 bp, 11 predicted proteins | sample ArcticOcean_MG_C_7_FD_187441 | JGI IMG/M metagenome (GOLD analysis project Ga0209711, IMG submission 187441) | Marine microbial communities from western Arctic Ocean - ArcticOcean_MG_CB11_88 (SPAdes) (version 2) | ecosystem: Environmental > Aquatic > Marine > Oceanic | place: Arctic Ocean... | reverse complement strand
CAATAATCCAAAATCTGATCACAATCTGGCTTTCAGGATAGCCTTTTTTCTCAAAATGGTGGTGGATAGGGGCCATCAGAAATACCCGCTTGCCCGTACGCTTGAACCAGAAGACCTGGATGATCACGCTCAGAGCTTCAGCGACAAACACACCGCCAATGATCATCCAAACGATCTCATGCTTGGTCAAAACCGCAATGGCGCCCAATGCGCCGCCCAAGGCCAAACTGCCTGTATCGCCCATAAATATTGCAGCTGGCGGGGCGTTGTACCACAAAAACCCTAATCCGCCGCCAATCAAGGCCATGCAGAAGACAAACAACTCACCAGTTCCCGGCACATAATGTACGTCCAAATATTGGGTGAAATCCACCCGGCCCACCGCATAGCCTAAAACCCCAAGGGCCGCAGCTGCGATCATCACCGGCATAATGGCCAAGCCATCCAAGCCATCAGTGAGGTTTACCGCATTGGCCGTGCCCACAATCACAATCATGGCAAAGGGGAAAAAGAGAAGTCCGAAGGGCACCAACGCATCTTTTAAAATAGGCACAGCTACATGCGTGCTCATCCCATCCGGGTGTAATTTTGCCGCCATAACTGAAGCAGCCAAAGCAATCAAAAAACCAAGACCTAAGCGCAGTTTTCCAGAAACCCCAGCAACCGTTTGCTTGCTCACCTTAGCATAATCGTCAGCAAAGCCTATAGCACCAAAGCCAATGGTCACAAACAACAACACCCAAATATGCATATTATCCAGCCGGGCCCACAAAAGTGTCGACACCACCAAAGCTCCCAAAATCAAAGCCCCGCCCATGGTGGGGGTGCCGGCTTTGGAGAAATGGCCCTCAGGCCCATCAGAGCGAATAGGCTGGCCACGGCCTTGGCGGCGACGCAGCAAATTGATCAAAGGCTTGCCGAAAATAAAGCCAAAAATAAGAGCGGTTAGAAATGCTCCACCGGCGCGAAAGGTGATGTAGCGGAACAGGTTGAAAAAATCACCCCCATCCGAAAGAACTGTCAGCCAATAAAACATCTAATATCTCCTTTAAACTGCGGTTATGAGCGTTGCCCTAAATTGCGGATCAGGTCAACAATCATTGACACGCGGCTGGCCAACGATCCTTTGACCAAAACGATGTCTCCCGCAGAAATCAAATCCCCCAGCCCCACCGAAAACTCCGCCGCAGTTTCAGCCCAACGGCCCCTAATATCCGCCGGCATTGCCTCATAGCAAGCGCGCATCCGAGGGCCTACACAATGTACCACATCGGCAACCAGCAAATGCGGATTCTGTGCCAAAGCCGCATGCAATGCGGTTTCATCTGATCCTAACTCCAACATATCCCCTAAAATAGCAATCTTGCGGTTGGCACCGGGTTGATCGTTGCCCTGCGCAGGTATCACAACCGCTAAAACCTCAAGGGCCGCTGCCATTGAGGTTGGATTGGCATTATAAGCATCATCAATTAGTTCCACATAGGCCTGGGCATCCGCTGGATCGAGCACAACCGTTTCGCGCAAACCACGCCCTGCCGGTGGCTTCCAGCGAAACAGGTCGACCGCAGCGCGCACGGGATCCCCAGCCAAAGCTTCCACCGCGGCCAAAACACCCACCGCATTCTTCGCAAAATGCCGGCCCACGGCGTTGAGCCTTAGAGCGGCTGGGGTGCCGCGCAGACGGGCTTGGATCACCGTAACATCGCGGTGCATCTCCAGAGCCGTTAGGCGGTAGGCATCAGCAGTTTGTCCAAAGCCCACAATAGTGGCCTCACGCGTCAAAGCCGCCTGCACCAAGATATCTATTGTGCTCACATCCGCAGGTAAAATTGCAGCCCCTCCGGGCAACAGCCCGGCCATGATGTCGGATTTTTCATGTGCAATGCCCTCAATCCCCTCAAAAGCCTCCATATGTGCGGGCGCAATGGTGGTGATCATCGCTACATGTGGCTGCACCATACGGCTCAGCGGGGCGATTTCGCCCGGATGGTTCATGCCAATCTCAAAAATGGCGAATTGCGTATCAAAGGGCATGCGCGCCAAAGTCAGCGGCACGCCCCAATGGTTGTTATAACTGGCCACAGAGGCATGGGTGCGCCCCTGATATTGTAGCACAGTTTTGAGCATTTCCTTGGTAGAGGTCTTGCCAACCGATCCGGTGACGGCAATCACCTTGGCTTCACTGCGAGCCCGCGCAGCAAGGCCCAAGGCGATCAAGCCCTCCAAAACATCCGGCACAATCAGCAAGGGCGCCTCTTCAGAAACCCCTTCGGGACGATGCGACACCAATGCAGCAGCTGCCCCCTTTGCCAAGGCTTGGGCCACAAAATCGTGACCTTCGCGCTCTGCACTCAGGGCTACGAATAAATCCCCCGGCTGCAATGTGCGAGTGTCAATCGATATCCCCTGCACATCCCAATGTACGCTACATTGACCGCCGGTGGCGGCCATGGCTTCTGAAGCGGTCCATAATGGCATTAATATTCTTCCTCCAGCGCCGCCACGGCAATACTGGCTTGTTCTACATCGTCAAATGGAAATGTATCATCACCAATGATCTGACCGCTTTCATGTCCTTTACCTGCAATGAGCAAAGTGTCCCCGGGTTGCAAGCAATCCACAGCGCGTAAAATAGCCTCAGCCCGATCGGCCACTTCCGTGGCTCTAGCCCCCCCTGCCATCACCATGGCCCGGATCGCCGCCGGGTCTTCACTGCGCGGATTGTCATCAGTTACAAACACAATATCAGCAAATTCCGACGCCGCTTGCCCCATCAATATACGTTTGCCGGGGTCACGATCGCCGCCTGCCCCCAGCACCACCACCAACCGCCCCATCACATGTGGCCGCAGGGCTGTAAGTGCCGTGGTGACTGCATCAGGGGTATGGGCGTAATCGACATAAACGGTTGCACCATTGGCCCGCACAGCGGCCAGTTCCATGCGCCCACGCACCGGACACACAGCTTTAAGACTGGCAAACACCTCTTCAGCCTCGCCGCCTGCTGCCAAAACCATCGCAGTGGCTAGCATCAGGTTTTCGCCCTGAAATCCTCCCACAAGCGGCACTTTGATCTGATGGCTCTTCCCCTGCCAGCAAAATAAAATATGCTGACCAGTGGCATTATATTTTTGAGCCAAGATCTGCAAATCTGCATGGCTGCACCCCACGGTAATAGTGCTTTGCCCGCGCGCAGCACAGCCTTTAAGCAAGTCAGCGGCTTTGGCATCATCCACATTGATTACCGCAATGCCCTGAGGATCCAAAACCCGATCAAACAGCCCCACTTTGGCGGCGAAATATGCCTCAAAAGTGGCGTGATAATCCAAATGGTCTTGGGTGAAATTCGAAAATCCCGCCACGGTGAGCGTAACCCCGTCCAAACGCATTTGATCCAGCCCGTGGCTTGAGGCCTCCATAGCCGCATGGGTCACCCCCGCTTCAGCGGCCTGCGCCAAAGCGCGGTGAAGGGTGATCGGTTCCGGAGTGGTGTGGTCCAGAGGCTCGCTCCAAGCGCCTTCAACGCCTGTGGTGCCCAAATTCACCGCATTCAACCCCATTTGCGTCCAAATCTGCCGACAAAAGGTCGAGACAGAGGTTTTGCCATTGGTGCCCGTCACTGCCATCATGATCTGCGGCTGCGCCCCAAAGAACAAAGCGGCAGCACAGGCCAGCGCTTGGCGTGGATTATCCACCACACAGATCTCCACATCATGCCCAAGGAGTGTTCGCGCGATGAAATCGGCACCTTTAGGATCAGTCAGGATTGCACTGGCCCCTTGGCCCAGTGCAAATTGCGCAAACTCAGCGCCATGCACCCGCGCACCGGGCAAAGCTGCAAAAAGATAACCGGGGCACACCTCACGGCTGTCGACCGCCAAGCCCTTAATTAAAAGGTCAGACGCCCGCGCAGTGGTCAGACCCAAATTTGCAAGTGTTTTGCCCTTAGCCGCCATCAGTCGGACCGCTTTCTAAAATTAGTTACTGGCCAAGGTTAAACCATTTTGACCGGAAGTTTCAATCTCTGGTGCGAGCCCCAAAAGCGGTGCAACCCGGCGGATCACTTCCGCGCCCACAGGAACAGCCGTCCAGCCTGCGGTGCGGCGCGGCTCAAAGCCCGCGCGGTCTTCCGGCTCATCCAGCGTCACGATCAAAACATACTTGGGATTCGCACTCGGGAAGAAGCTGGCAAATGTCGCAAGAACTTTGTCTTTATGATAGCCGCCTTGGTTATTGGGCTTATCGGCCGTGCCGGTTTTGCCCGCCACGGAATAGCCCGGAACTTCACCAAAGCTCGCCGTGCCCTCCGTCACCACATGTCGTAGCATTGTGCGCAGGCGCATGGAGACCTTTTGCGATATGATCCGCTCCCCAATGCGCGGTACTGTTTGCTTCACCACAGTAGGTTTGACCAAAGTTCCACCATTGACTATTGTCGAATAGGCCGAAGCCAAATGCACTGGAGAGGTGGAGATGCCGTGCCCATAAGAAATGGTCATGGTTGAAATCTCAGACCAATTCGATGGGAACTGTGGTTTGCCAGTCGGGCCTTCAACCAACTCAATCGGTGTCGCAGCTAACAGCCCTAAATTCTTTAAAAAGGTTTTTTGATTTTCGCCACCTATCATTTTAGACAGCCGTGCAGTTCCAACGTTGGAAGATTTAACCAAAACGTTTTCCACAGTAAGTTTAGGGCCATAGTTTTTAAAATCCTTTATCGGATACTTACCCCACCTAAAACGCTTTGTGTCAATCATTGTGTCTGCTGTTACCAATCCAAGCTCCATTGCTTGGGCAACAGCAAAAGTTTTAAATACTGATCCTAACTCATAAACACCTTGAACCGCGCGATTGAACAATGGATCGTCAGCTTGATCGCCCTCAGTCAACATATGTGGGCGGTTATTTGGATCAAAGTCTGGCAAACTAGATAAAGCCAAAATCTCACCGGTATGTACTTCCATCAAAACCGCAGATGCAGCTTTGGCATTCATAAGCCGCATGCCGCCATAAAGAACCTCTTCCATGGCCGATTGCACCGACAAATCGATGGACAGCTGCAGCGGCCTTCCGTTGAATTTGGGGTCGCGCAAAAAGCCATCAAAGGCTTTTTCAACTCCAGCAATACCCAAGGTTTCAGCTGAATGCACCCCTTGCTCACCAAAGGTTGTGCCACCCAAAATATGCCCGGCCAATTGACCATTGGGATAAAGCCGCATCTCACGTGGGCCAAACAGGAGGCCCGGATCGCCAATGTCATGCACAGCTTGTTTTTCTTCAGGGCTGATTGCACTTTTAAGCCATAGGAATTTCCGCGCCCCTTTGAGGCGCGCTTCCATTTTTACTGCGTCAATATCAGGAAAAATTTCAGCCAATTGACGCGCCGCTGTAACAGGATTAACAACGTGTTGCGGATGTGCATAAAGCGAATGGGTCTCGATGTTTGTAGCCAAAACACGGTTATTGCGATCAATAATATCTGCCCGGCTTGCCAAAATTTGGGCCGCTGTGGCGCGAGCTTTTGGCTCGCTTGGCGCAGATACGGCCAAAGCCGTCATCCGCATACCAATCACGCCAAAACTGATGATAAAAATACCGCCCATCATTATCAAACGCCGCTGGGTTTTGCGCAAAATGCGCTCATGCTGCATTTCAATCCGTTCCCGGCGATTTGCGTACTCAATCAGATCTGGGTTTTCGCCAGCCGATCTAGCGAAAAATATGCGCGCAAGTGGGCGGAGTGGTTTACGGATCATGGCGATGTATCTCGTTTCATGACTTCGACAGGCTCAGTGATAGGCCCTAAATTCGGTTCCGGATAAGGAATTTGCTCTAAACGTGCAAAATGATCAGAAGTAAGTTGAAGCAACTTTAGGTCCTCAAAATTTGCATTGACCAGCTGCAATAAGCGCCCCGGCCTGTTTAAATAGGCCCATTCCGCCCTTAATACTCGCAAACGGGAATGCGCCAATCCTATATCTTTATTCAGCTTAGATATGTTATCTAATGTATTTTTGGTGGTGTAATTTTCGGTATAGCCCCAAAATGCCAATGCCATGACTGTCACAACTAGACATCCTAAGAATAAATGCTTCATGAAAGCCTCCGATAGGGTAATTGTGGCACACCAAGAGTTTTTGCATCAATTGGCATGGTGGCGGCATCCGTGCGCCAACCGATGCGCAACTTCGCAGAGCGCGAACGGGGGTTAGCCTCCAGCTCTTCTGAAGAGGCTTTTATGGCTTTACGATTTTGCATGGTAAATTGAGCTGGGACCTCTTCAACCAGAGGTGCGTAACGACTGCCAGCTTGCGTACCAGACCGCGCCTGAAAGAACCGCTTCACAATGCGGTCTTCCACAGAGTGAAAGGTTACCACAGCCAAGATACCACCCGGACGTAACACGCGCTCGGCCGCCGCCAAACCTTCGACTAGTTGATCATATTCCTCATTCACTGCAATCCGCAGGGCTTGAAAGCTGCGTGTGGCGGGATGAGACTGACCAGGCTTTGAACGCGGCAGGCAGCGTTCGATGACACTAACCAAATCTAAAGTTCGTTCAAAAGGAGCTTCTTCACGGCGTGAAACAATCATTTTTGCGATTCGGCGGCTCGCACGCTCTTCACCATAATTATATAGAATATCGGCAATTTTCTCTTCGCTGGCTGTGTTTACCAGCTCGGCAGCGGTCGTTTCGCTGTCACCCATACGCATATCAAGAGGCCCGTCTTTTTGAAAAGAAAATCCCCGGTCAGCTTGGTCAATTTGCATGGATGACACGCCAATATCCAACACCACTCCATCAGCGTGCTCGGTTATTTGATCAAGATTGGAAAAGTTATCTTGCACGAGCTTCAGACGATCGCCAAAATCTGAAGCCCAGGTTTCAGCCATGGCAAAAACATTCGGGTCCCGATCAATTCCGATGACCCGATCCGCACCCGCATTCAGCAAATATTTGCTATAACCACCAGCACCAAAGGTGCCGTCAATCCAATGCCCCCGGATTGGGGCGGCAGCAGCAATTAAGGAATTGATGAGAACGGGAATATGCGGGGCAGCAGTTAATCGCATGTCTATTCCTGCCCCATGTTGTCCAAATAGACCAACGGATCAAAATCCTCAGGCAAATCATCAAGCCAGGCCTCAGTTTTAGCCAACTCTTCAGTTTCGTAAGTTTTAGTCTTCCAAATCTGGAACGTATCACCAGCTGCAATGAAGAACGCCTCAGATTCGAGATCAATTTTTGTGCGCAGCTTCGATGGTAAAACCAAACGGCCAGTTTCATCCACTGCTGTTGGAAAGGATTGGCCATGAAACAATCTTTGCAACATCCGTCGTTCCATCGTGCCACGAGGCAAAGCGTCTATTTTTAAGTCAACCTCATTGATGGCTTGTATGGTGTAGCATTCAAGATAGTTGCGGCGGTGGTCTCCATAGACAATTACGAGCTCGGGGTTGAGACCTTCAGTGTAACTAGGATCACCTTGCTCCAACACACGACGAAACGAGGCTGGGATCGAGACCCTACCCTTATTATCCACCTTATGATGGCTTTCGCCTCTAAATCTGCGCGCCACTGGGGCCTGCCTCACTCTTTGCTCGGGGTGACACCACTCCGAATAAAAACGGCGGATTGAACTACTGCTGTTGTCCAATCCGCCGACATTCTCCCTCACGGGATGTCCAGCTGCGCGCGCCACCTGGGGGGATGTCTGCACGCTATGCGCCGGATCTCTTCGTTCCGAGAAGCGGATGCCTGTATGTAACCTGCGCTCGCCGTCGCCCTCTAAGTGGGGCTTTGATTTTATGGCCGCTTCCGTAATCAATGGATGACATGGGAATTCATGGTAATCAATAGTAAATTTTGGGAATTATTCATCTATAAAGATAGAATTTCTACCAAAATTTAAGTAATTCAAGAAATTTAATCCAAATATGGTATATTTATTTTAAATGGCTACCAAATGTTGTGCACACACAATCCACCCATTAATTCCTATTTTCTTTAAATAAGATAAAAATTGTGTTATTTTAGTAAGATTATAGCAAATCCTATTATAAATATTGCAAATTCAGGTCGCGAATCCCAGAATAGGGTTTTATATTATTATATTTCCCATAGCGTCCCAGAACGCAGCTTATACAATGGCTCAGCTAGGCAATATGCGAAGCAATAAGGCCTGCCGCAAGATCCGCATAGGCCTCGGCTACAGGTCCGTCCCCCATGGCAACTGGCGTACCACTGTCGCCCGCCAAACGCACTGAAAGCTCCAAAGGCAAGGAGCCCAAGAAAGGGATTCCCAGCTTTTTCGCCTCCAGCTCAACACCGCCATGGCCAAAGATATGGGCCTCATGGCCACACTCGGGACAAATATATTGGCTCATATTCTCAATCATTCCCAGCACAGGCGTGTGCAGCGTCGCGAACATGTCCAAGGCTTTCCGTGCATCCAAGAGCGCCACGTCTTGCGGTGTAGATACAACAATAGCGCCAGTTAACTCAGTCTTCTGACATAAAGTTAACTGCACGTCACCAGTGCCCGGGGGCAAGTCGATGATTAAAACATCCAACTCGCCCCACTGCACTTGATTGAGCATTTGCTGCAAGGCGCCCATCAACATTGGGCCACGCCAGACAACAGCCTTGTCAGGATCAACCATTAAGCCAATCGACATCATAGTAACGCCATGAGCCTGCAGTGGGATAATGACTTTACCGTCGGGGCTGGCTGGCCGCTTACTCACGCCCATCATCCGGGGCTGGCTCGGCCCATAGATATCTGCATCCAACAGGCCAACTCTCCGACCCTGTTTGGCCAAAGCAACAGCCAGATTTGAGGAGACAGTAGACTTACCAACACCACCCTTACCCGATGCAATCGCCAAAATGCGATCCACCCCTGGAACCTTCGTCGGTCCATCTTGTGGTTTTGGGTGACCACCAATTTTTAGGTTTGGCGGCGGGGCCTTCTCTTCATGCGCGGTAACCACGGCCGTGACGGATTCAATCCCGTCAAGCTGCAACACCACCTGCTCAGCCGCTCCATGAATATCAGCAAGTTTTCTAGCCACATCTGGGTTAGGTGCCTCAATCACAAAGCGCACAGCGCCCCCGTCTATGGTAACAGCACGGATAAAATCACGACTGACCAAATCACCCCCATCAGGCAATTGCAAACGCGCCAAAGCCGCTAAAACATCAGAACGATCTACAGACATAATAAGCCTCTCAAAATATTAATAGCAGCTATGCGCCCCCTATTGAGCCGATGCAAGGCCACCGCGAGCCAAGAGGTTTCTCAGCCATGCAAATGCTGCATAGCGGCAATTCGAAATCATGCGTTGTACAAACCCAGATCAAACGTCACTTAGCTCTCATCAGCAGTATGGCTGGTTAAAAGGATAGACAGATGACAACAGTTTCAGACTTTAATGTACCAGCGCACTCCCTACGCACAATCTTTTCGGAACGTTTCAACACCCTGCGTGAGCAGATGGCAAAACGCGCCACTTACCGCACCACAGTTGCAGAATTGAACTCACTGTCCGGGCGCGACTTGGCTGACCTAGGCATTCACCGCTCATCAATCAGAAGCATCGCTTATGAAGCTGCCTACGTTAAATAGATCAAATTTTCAATTTTGGCTTTCTACTCGTAGAAGCTTTTGAACAAACGGCGGCGTCTCATCTCCCTAGCGACGCCGTTTTTTTAATCTACTTGATTGCAATTTTCGCCACCTAATGGCACGGATCTGTCACAATGACATATCCACTCCTCTCTGGCCTCATGCTCTTTTGCTTGGTTTCCTCCATCACACCAGGCCCCAACAACCTTATGCTCATGGCCGCAGGGGCAAACTTTGGCGTTCGCCGCGCCTTGCCACATGCCGCAGGCGTTGTATTAGGCTTCACCTTTATGATAATTGTAATTGGATTGGGCGCGGCCCAGTTTTTTCAAAATTTCCCCTTGGCCCACACTTATCTAACAGTCGCCTCAGTCACTTACCTTTTGTATCTGGCCTATAAAATAGGAACAGCAGCGCCCAAAATTGACGACCAAAACGGAGCGGGAATACCAATTACATTTTTTCAAGCCACAGCCTTTCAATGGGTTAATCCAAAGGCTTGGACAATGGCGCTAGCCGCAATCACGGTGTACACACCCCAGCCTACCACCAGTTATTACGTAGTCATGGTGTCGTTAATTTTTGGAGCCATTAATCTGCCTTCAATCAGTATGTGGTTAGTCCTAGGCGTACAAATGAGGCGGTTTCTCACTACACCTGCACGGCTCAGGGCGTTTAACTGGACCATGGCAAGCCTATTGGTTCTATCCCTTTACCCCATTTTGAACATTTATTGAGATGGCGCCAGCTCCCAAAATTGATTTGACAAGTGCCATTTTGCTGACGGTGCTTGCGATAATTTGGGGTGGCTCATTCTTTTTGGCCGCCATAGCGTTGCGCGAAATGCCCCCAATCACTATCACTTTGTTTCGTGTGGTGCTCGCACTGCCTGCACTTGCGTTATTTATTTGGATCAAGGGCGTAGCACTGCCACGAAGTCTCACGATTTGGGGCGCCTATCTCGTGATGGGCGCGCTAAACAATGCGATACCATTTTCACTAATATTTTGGAGCCAAACGCAGATTACGTCTGGACTGGCTAGTATTTTAAATGGCGCAACCAGTATAACGGGCGTAATAGTTGCGGGCCTATTACTTGGCGACGAACGGCTCTCTGCACGCAAGCTGACTGGGGTAATCATCGGGTTTTCCGGTGTGGCGCTCACCATAGGCCCAGATGCGCTGCGCAGTTTCGACATTCGCAGCTTGGCACAACTCGCAGTTTTGCTCGCAGGTCTTTCCTATTCTCTGGCGGGAGTTTGGGCCAAATTGCGGCTCGCCAGACAATCCCCAGAAATGAACGCCTTGGGCATGCTTTTAGGCAGCAGCGTTTTGATGATCCCCACTGCACTTTGGATGGACGGGCTGCCCAGCTTTAATCTCATGATGAGCACTTGGTCTGCACTTCTGGCACTTTCCGTCCTATGCACATCAGTGCCCTATCTGTTATATTTTAAGATTCTCAGGCGAGCAGGTTCCGGAAACCTCATGCTCGTAACCCTACTAATCCCACCAGTTGCCATTGGTTTGGGAATAACATTTTTAGGCGAACCTTTACAGGCTGCAGCGCTTGTGGGCTTTGCTGTGATCGCCTTGGGGCTTGCGGTGGTCGACGGCCGCCTTTGGGAGCTTTTACACCCAAGACGCCGATCCACTCGTTAAACTTGACGCCTATAAACCCACTCTGTCCATAAATTTATAACGCGCCACTGTAGCTTCTACCACAAGCCTGTGAAGCCCATGAAACGGGATTTTGCGCAAATTGCTAACTGGGAAATCAAGATCACTGTTAGGTACTCCAGACGCCCAATCACCTAAGACTTTGCCCATCGCCGTGGCCATAGCAACGCCGCGCCCATTGTATCCAAGCCCCATGGCGATGCCGTTACCCATATCATGCAAATGCGGATAGTGATCGGCCGTAGCGGCGATATAACCGCCCCACTCATATTGCCATTTCACATTCGCCAACTGGGGAAATAACTCCACTGTAATCGCACGCGCCTGCGCAAAACGCGCCTTTGTTGCCGCGGGCGTGTAGGCTCCACGGGCCCCCATGATAAAACGGCCAGCCGCGTCAGTCCGGAAATATGAAAGCAACCGCCGGGTATCAGAAGGCGCATGAAGACCCGGCAGAATACTAGCGCGGAGATTGTCGGACAGGGGCGCAGTAGCAACCTGTACCGAACGGATTGGCACCACCGACTGGCGCAGCCCCGAGATCAGATCACCAGTATACCCATTGGTACACACAAGGACCTTGCGGGCTCGCACTCTCCCATGCGCGGAGATAATCGTATGAAGAGACCCACCAGCTGCCACCGCTTCAACCTTAGTTTGGCCACAGATCATGGCTCCGGCTGCAATAGCAGCATCTGCCAAGCCAAGGGCATAATTCAGTGGATGAATATTCCCACCGCGCGGGTCTACTATGCCACCGACATATGCGTCAGTTCCTAACAGTTGAGCCACCTCAAAGGCACCAAGCGACTGCATAGGTTCGCCGTGTGCCTGCCACTGCTTGGCTTTCTGATCTAAGTTTCGCATTCCAGCTGCGTTATGTGCGGCGCGGAGCCAACCAACGGGACGTGCATCACACTGGATGTCATGCTGCACAATAAGATCAAAAACTAATTTGCCTGCACCTCCCGACAGCGCGATCATTCGCCGCCCCATATCTGCCCCAAATTTTGAGATCGCGTGATTAGGGTTTTCAATCAGGCCCGGATTGACTTGTCCACCATTTCGACCAGAGGCCCCCCAACCCGGGGTTTGAGCTTCCAACACCACTACTTTTTTACCCAATTTAGCCAAATGCAAAGCCGCAGACAGTCCAGTAAATCCAGCGCCGATAATGGCTACATCAGCCTCAATTTCTGCCTCCAGCACAGGGCACGCAGGCGTTTGGTTAGCCGTGTCAGACCACAGGGAATTGGCAATGAAATTGTCTTCGTTCTCGATCATGTGAGATGGCACCTAATTTATCTACGTCGTGGCCTGCAAAATTGATTCCAGCAAGAAAAATTCTTGCTTAATCTTAAAATAAAATTTCTAAAACGGAACATCATCCACTGAATCAGCGCTCTGGATATATTGGGCCACCACCTTCTTTAAGCCTGCTTTATCAAACTCAATGTCTAGTTTATCGCCTTCGATGTTGCGCACTTCCCCATAGCCAAACTTTTGATGAAAGACCCGGTCCCCGAGAGAGAACACCAATACAGCCGTTAAATCGATCGTAGCATTCTCGGATTGTGACAGTTGGCGCATGCCACGCTGTGCACTGCGCTCTTGTAGGCGCCTCCATCCCGGCGAGTTATATACATCTGCATTGCTAGCGCGCTCAAAAATGTCACTGCCAACCATGCTTTGGGTGGCGGGGCTGGCGTTTGCAGACATGCCAGCAGCACCATACCCACCACCATACAGGCCGGGCGGTGTGAGCACATCCACATGTTCAGTGGGCAGCTCATCGATGAACCGGCTAGGCAAAGCGGATTGCCACTGCCCATATACGCGCCTGTTGGCAGCAAAGGAGATGATACAGACCTCTTCTGCGCGCGTTATGCCCACATAAGCCAGCCGTCGCTCTTCCTCTAGACCTTTTAATCCACTTTCATCCATAGAGCGTTGCGACGGGAACAATCCATCTTCCCAACCAGGCAGAAACACCATTGGAAACTCCAGTCCTTTGGCCGCATGCAGGGTCATAATCGATATTTTGGCGCCATCTGATTGCTTTTCATTGTCCATAATGAGACTGACATGTTCCAAAAAACCTTGTAAATTTTCAAAGCCCTCCAAAGCCTTGACTAGCTCTTTAAGATTCTCCAACCGACCCGGCGCCTCGGGCGTTTTATCATTTTGCCAAGAGGTTGTGTAGCCACTTTCATCAAGGATGGTTTCAGCCAATGCAACATGAGTTATAGCCTCCATCCTAATCTGAGCATGC
>Ga0209711_10003354_pt1 | contig 13588 bp, 1 predicted proteins | sample ArcticOcean_MG_C_7_FD_187441 | JGI IMG/M metagenome (GOLD analysis project Ga0209711, IMG submission 187441) | Marine microbial communities from western Arctic Ocean - ArcticOcean_MG_CB11_88 (SPAdes) (version 2) | ecosystem: Environmental > Aquatic > Marine > Oceanic | place: Arctic Ocean... | reverse complement strand
AAAACTGATATTGATATTACAAGTAAAAAACTTGTTTCAAATAAAAATACTATATTGGTTTTTGATAATAGTTATAATTATAGTTCTACAAGTTTACATTATATAGGTGAAAAAAAAGAAATGGATACTCCATTCGAATATATAAATTATATAGTATTTGGAATTTCATATGAAAATGTTCCGGGCAAAGATTTATCTTTAAACTTGGTAAATTTTAATGCTTCTATTAAAACTATAAATTAAATATAATATAATATAAATTATTTTCTTATTTAAAAAATACAAAAATAATTTTTTTTATTTTCTTTGTCTTCTTAATTATTTATTATGAATTTTGCCATTCTCATTGCTGTACTATTAGAAGAACCTAATTTATAATTGTGTTGTATTGGTTTATAATATACTGCTGGATAACAACAATGAGTATTTTTTTCTGGTTCTGGTTCACTTACTATTGCATCTTCTTCTAAAACCCTAATATTTCTATTAATAGTTCCTATATTATTATAAATTCCAGTTGCAGTATAAATAATAACATCAGGATATGTTTTTGGTTCTAAAGTAACTATTTGATTAACAGCTAATCCATCAGATAAAGTATAAGTAATATTATTTAAATCAATAAACTCATTCGTTTCAGTATCTTTAGCTCGTATATTTTCCATAATTAAATTATCTGTTAACATTTCACCTTTTTTAATTAATAAATCAAATTTATCTTCTCCATTTACATTTATATATTGTTTTACTGTAGAAGCGTAATAATAAAATTCAATAGGATTAAGACATAGATCTACTACATTTACTCTACGTTTTACAATATTCATATTATTAACATTATCAAAAATTGTATAATAAACATAAATATTATTATTATTATTTATAGTAGCATTTGCTACTTGTGAAATATCTATATAAATATTAACATAACTACTATCATCTACATTATTGTTAAGATAATTCATAGAAGTTTCTTTAACTTGTGTATAAGCAAATGATATATCATCATCAAATGAAATATTAGAATTACTATTAATATCAATATAACTAATATCATTAATTAAAAGTTGTGCTATACTAGAAATATCATTAGCTAATGAAGTTTGACTAATATCTATTACTTCAGTTTTAAACAATATTGTAGGAGGAGTTAAATCAGGTATAAACATATCCAATACAATGGTATCTAAATATTTATTTGGATATAAATAACTATTATAATATACATCAAATTCTATTACAATATTATTTGATTGGAAACTATTAATAACTAATTCTTGTCCATTTAAAATATAATTTATAGTATCAAAATTAAAAGATTTTGTTAAATAGTCATATGCTTCATCTATTGACTGATTATAAATCGATCTATTAAAATTTAATACATAGGAATCTTCTTTTAAAAATCCAATACCACTTGGATCATTTACACCATTTAATGTGTTAATACTGTTATCATGATAATAATCTTGTTTAACATATGAAAAATTTTTACTAATATCAATGTTGTAACTTTCCCCAGAAATATAAAAATAATAATTGTTATAACTAATTTCTATATTAGAAATATCTATTCTTTTATTATTACTTATTTCATCTGAAAAATATTTTAATAAACTTAAATCATATTTATCATAACTAATATTATATAAAGTATCACTAAAATCATTAATATCGCCAATTTTAATTACAGAATTTGAAAGATCTATAAAAAATTGTGCATTAAGACCTGAATTATTAAAACTAATTTCAGGGTTAATATTTAAACTAAAATCATAAACTTTCCAATAATTTCCTGTTATATATTTAATATCTTGATAAGTATTACTAATATCGTGTAAATATAAACCATTTAATTTTTGCATATTATCTATTAATGCACTATAGAATCCAGATATATCATTAAATTTATATAAATCAATAAAATCATTATTAGACATATCTTCGTCTCTAATTATTCCACGTAAATTCAATTCATAATTTATTTGATTATATTCTTGTTTATATTTATTAAAATCAATCATTAAATCTAATAAAGTGTCAAATTCATTCAAAAGTATTGATGCAGTATTTAATGATTGGTCTAATATATAATATCTATTAAAACTATTATCAGGTACTCCAGTCAAACCTCTAAAAAAATAGTCATTATAAGCATTATCTAGTTGAATATCTACACTTTTTATATCATTGTCTATTTGATTAATTTGATCAATTGAATTTTTTAGAGTATTATTAATATTATATATATTATTATCAATTTCTATTATTTCAATATTAAAGTCATAATAATTGAATATTTCTGCAAATATGTTATATTTTTTAACAATTATTTTTGAATTATATAAAACAGTTGCAAATAATTGATTTAAAGATACATTTGGCAATTCCAAACTATATGTAGTATCTATAAAATCGCCACTTATTAATCTTGTTAAATCTTGATAACTAGTAAAACCTATTAATTTATAATCATCGGGATTAAAATTAAGCGCAGTTTGTTTATTTTCAAATTTTATTTCATAAAAATAATCTATTTTAAAGTTTATAATATATATAAGAGATTGTAAATAATTCAAAATTTTTATTTTAGTTTTGTCATAAAGTATATTTTGATTATTAACACTATCATATATATTGAAATTACTATCATAACTAATATCTTTTATTACGTAATATAATTTACTATAATGAATATTTTGATAAGTTAAACCTGTTTCAGTTTCTAAATTTGTTCTATCTTTATAAAAATTTCTATCAATATGATCTGTTAAATTTATTTTAAAACTATGACTATGTGTTTCTTGTAACGCAGAATCATATGCATATGGATATGACTGATAAATATCAGTAATATTTGATAAATCTGGATTGTTACCATTTAATGTTATTGGTCTAATATCTAAATTATTTAATTTAGTATCAATATTATCTAATTCATCATATATTTTATAACTAATTCGTGTTTTAAATTTAAATTCGGTAGTAACACCATTATTTTGATTCATATATTTATTTTTATTTAAAACATTAGTTTTACTATAAATATTATCACTATTATCAAAAGGCGTTAAAGTATTATATAAATCATTACTTGAAACTTCTATTAAGTAATTTTTTTCATTTTTTAATTTTTGTATATTGCTGGCTCTGCTTTTATAATTATTAATGTTATTTAATTCATAAATATTATTATCAGTATTATCTCTATAAGGATGAAATATAATATTATATTCGTCATCAATAAACATATTATGATAAATATTTTGTTGTGTTAATCCACAAAATAAATTATTAGAAGTATCATTATCTTTAAATCCTAGATATATTTTATTTTTTAATATAGAAGAAGTATCATATATAGTTTCTAAAAAACCACTTGTATAACTAGAATCTAATAAATAATCGTTTAATTCAATATGTCCATTACTAAAAATTATAGATTGATTATCTGTTGCTTGTATTGCAGGATATTTACCACTAATATCACTCAAAATATTTATAAAATATTCTTGAAATAATATTTTACTTGGGTCAATAATATTTTGATAATTTGATAAATTATATTTAACTTTTTCACTATTATAATGAACAAGTCTTTGGTCGGGATTTGTTAAACTTAATGGGTCAATATAAACTTGTAAATTTAAATTTATTTTATTTTGGAATAATGGTTCCAATACTATTCTATTATTATTAAAAAATAAATTGTCATAAAAATTAATTTCTTGCTCACTATTTTTAATACTAATTGGATTGAAAAATGCTACTTCTCCTATTCTATATTTAAAACTTGTAGAAATAAGATCTTCTTGTAATAAATTATATTTTTTAAAATAATAATAATAATTAAATAATTCATTGTTATTAAAAAATATTTTATTTATATCATAATCATAACTATTACTATTATCACTATTGATAATATTATTACTAGTATCTATATGGAAATCATACATCAAAATATCTGTTTTTAATTGTGTTGCACTAGAATCATATAAATAATTTGCACTGTTATCTTCTGTAATTTTATAATTACTAATATATGAAAAATCTGAATTTAAGATACCTAATGATTGATTTTTAGAAGCATCTTCGTATTTTTTAAATATTAATTTATTTGTTTCTTTGGAAGTTTTATCTTTAAGAAAAATTATATTATGATTAATATTTTGTTGTGTTAATCCTATTATATGATGTTTTTTTTTACTAAAAATGTTTGTATTATTATTGCTTATATCAAAATGTTGTGATAAAAATACTAGATTATTGCTAATTTCATTATAACTTGGCTCATAATAATTGGCAAATGATATATCATTTTCTTTAGTTAATATGCTTCCATTTAAATTAATAATATTTTTATATAAAACTACATTAGTGGTAACATAAATTATTCCACCCATTTTTGGAAAATTTTTACAATAATAAAATAATGGATTTGGAGTTGTAGGACTAATAATTAATGTGGTGCAACCATTGTTACTATTATCACCAGTTTCGCTTGTGTTAAATCCTGCTAATCCTATATGTTGAACACCTCTAGTATATTCATATTTTTGATAACTAGGATCATTGAATGATGAAAAACTAAAATCTACATTATTTTGTGATGTTAAACCGATATTACATAAATCAATATTTAATTTATTTGTTGCAGAACTTGAATCGTAAAAATGTCCATCCGGTAAATATGAAAATTTAATTGGATTATAAAAATTAGTATAATCTTTTTGTTTAAATTTATACTTTCCTAATGGTAAATATAATGTTTTTCTTTGTTCTATTGGTTCATTATTATGATCTAAATAAAAAGCATTTATTGAAAAATCAGTTTTATAAAGTGTATCATTACTTACAGTAATAGTTATTTCATTAAAAGAATTTTCAGCAATGGGTCGCTCAATTATTGATTCGCTTAAACCAGAATTAACATTTTGTGTTTCAAAATATTCATTATATAAAATGATATCTTTCAATGTCTTAGTAATTTGGGTTGTTCCGCTAGTATCCAAATATTCAATACTTAACCTATTAAAATCATTATTAATTTCTAAACTTACATTTCCATAATAATAATTATGTTTCTCAAAAATATAAGTAGGTTTATTGCTTGTAACATTTACAATATTATTTAAATGACTAAAAGACAAATCTAAAAACCTATCTTGAAAAATTGTATTAATATTATTATCACTTTGATCATTAATTATTCTAAAAGCATTACTAGAACCATCTGTTAATATATTATAAGTATTATTTTTATAAACACCATATCTCTTATAATCAGCACTATTAATATTATTTGGATTATTTAAACTATAATCTTGTATTATGGAACTTAAACTAATATCTTTTTTTAAAATATCAATATCAACAATATGTATATCCAAATCTTTGCTACCACTTAAATCATCTTTATTGGTTGCAATATAAGTTTTTATTTGTATCCCCAAATTATTTTTATTAAAATTATTATCTAGTATAATATAACTTATATCATTATAACTAAAATCATAACCTGACGCATCCAAGTCATAATAATTTTCATAGCGTTTATGATAAAGTTTTTTATAAAAATTATTACATATATCTTTTTTATAATCAATTTCAATAAAAGGTTGAAATGGAACTACATTAATATTTCTACTTATGTCTGCTTCATTGTCATTGCTATCTCTAATAATATATTTTTGAACATAACTTCCATCATTTGTTAATAAATATGATGCATCTACATAATCATTAATTTTATTACTATAATAACTAACACTAATATCGTATAAATCTATAAAACCAGTATCAAAAGATTCGTTACTAAGTGTTGTAGTTAATTCGTCAACTATATCATTTACTATTATTCCTGGAATAGAAAAAATTATTTGATTTGGATTACTGTCTTTTTTATATGTAAAGGAGGGATATATTTCTTCCAATTTATTAAAATAATTTATATTGCTAGTTAAATTTCGGTATGCACTGTTACTTAATAATGGTAATTTTATATTACATATATCTGTAAATTCACTATTTTGTTCAAATGTTAATTTTGGTTTTGTATTATCTATTACATTAAAATTAATAGTTTCTATATTATTTTCAAATGTGTTATTATTAAAAATTTGGAAAAATATTAAATAATTATTTACTTTGTTGGGAATAATAGAATGTATTGGGTTAAACAATTGTAAATTAGAGGATTCTTCTGGTGAATAATTATTACTAAAATCAATTAATTTAGTAAATGTAGAGTTAGTTGTTGCTTCGTAAAAAATTGTTTTACTTGAATGCAGATAATGAAAACTAATATCATAATTAATTGGACTATTTGAAGAAAAATCTGCATTTAATTCTTGGCTAATAAATGAAATAACACTATTTAAATTTGTTTTGTAATTAATAATTGGTGTAATTATTAATTTAGTTAGATCAACAAATGTTATAGTTCTACTAATATCAGATGAATTATCTGAATTATCATAAATAGTATATGTAATAGTATAACTTATTGATGCATTACTTGTATCTTCAATATTTAATAATATTATGTCTTTGAAGCTACCTGTTGTTTGGTTTGAAAAGTCATTAATAGTATTACTAAAATCAATACCATTTTTGTTTATAACATAATCAAGTCTATTTAAACGACTTCCATAATCAGAAAATGTTATACCTGGTTCATAATACACTGTATTTATATTTACATTATCTGAATTATTACCTATTAGATTAATACTTGGGTCAATAGTATCTTTTATAACGAGATTTCTAGATATTTCTTGTGTATAATTATTTTGATTAGTTAAACTATATTTTATTCTATATTCACCGATTAATGATGGATCACTTTGAAATTCATTAAAAGAAATTATATCAGTTGGTCTTCTTACATGACGTATATAACATATATCAAAAATACTCCCAGTATATGAAACGTCATTTGAACCTTCTCCTAATGTATAATAAAATCTATCAAAATCATTGGTTACAGTTAATCCATTTATTAAAGATGCATCACTTAAATAAACTCCTGCTTCATGAGTAATAGTAGAAAAACCTTGAAAATTTGTAAAAGGTATGTTAATATTTATTGGTGGATTAATTATAGCAGAACTTAAATCATGACCCGTTGAATTAGTTGCAATATTAAAAAATGAAATATCATTATTAAATGTTACTTTTGAAAAATCTTGTTGAAATTGATAAATTAATGCACTTACATCATTATTTGATATTGAAGTTATTCTTGGTCGTGGTAAATTATAACTCAATTCAAAACTTAAATCAGTATTTGTTAATCTTGGATGACTTAAATTGAAAAAACTATTTAAATTTACACTAGTGTCACCAAAACTAATATTTATTCTATTAGCTATTAGATTAAGACTTGGTTCTATTTCATTTATAATATTTACTCTTCTTATTTGAGAAGCATCATTATATTGATTATCAGAAAAATCATATATTAATTCAAATGAGTTATCAAAAGTTTTAAATAAATTTATAATATCATTACTTTGAATTTGATTACTAAAATCATTAAAATTTTTAAATGTATATTTTATAGTATTAGAACTAATTGTTACATTATAATTATTTTGAATATTTTCTGTGGTATAATTATCACTAATTTCTACATTAAATATTATATCGCTTATTTCTTGTAAAAATTGACTTTGACTTTGATTTTGATTTTTATTATAATTGAATGCTTGATATGAAAAATCAATTTTTGATATATCATAAATTACAATACCATTATCTATATAAGAATTATTGTTTAATCCTATAAAAGAAAAATCTATAGTAGGTTTTGTAATATCAACAATATTAACTTTTCTACTAAAATTAAAACTATTGTCACAAGAATCTATAATTTGATATTTAAAAACTAATGGTGGTAAAATAGTACCAATTCCCTGTGTAACACGTATAAAACTATTATCATCTAAATAGTTATAAGTATTATAACTTAAATCATTTGTATTAAATTTAACATCAAAATCCGAATTATAAAAATCAATTGCTATATTACTTATATTCAGGATTATATTAGTAGAAAAATCATCTGTGTTAGTTCCAACTTTTGTATAATTATCACATAAATCAAACGCATGTATAATTCTACTTAAATCGTGAAATGATGATAAATAAGTTAAACTAAAATCTATAATATAATTATTTGAATTATCAATTTTATAATTATTATAAGACGGTTCATTAAATATTTCATTACTTATAGATGTTGATAAACCACTGGATAAATCTAATGTTAAGAAATCTGTTCCAGAAAAATCAAATAATCTAACAAATGGTTTTTTTCTATCTACAACATTTATAGTTCTTCTTAATGTAGCAATATCATTTTCATCCGTACTCACATTAAATTTTACATTATATGATATTTCATAAGTTCCTAGTTTTGATGAACTAAAATCTGTTGAAAAATTAATATCATAACTAGTGGTATTAAAAATTTGTAAAAAAGTATTACTACTTGGTTCGTTTATAGAAACCTCACTACTTATTCCTGTAAAAAAATTACCACTTATATTTAAACCTTGATCATAATATTTATCATTAACATCCCAATAAATAACTGCTTCACCGCAAATTGTTAAATATGGAATGTTTTTAAAAAAAATTGTCAAACTAATATCATTAGAAATATTGTCACTCAAATCTTTTACTTTATAAACTATTATAGCAGAACCATCTTGGGTATTGTCACTTATTTCTATAAAAGTGATATTATTTATAATATTGCTTTGATAAAATAAAGTATAACTTACGTCATCCTTATTTAAAGAAATATCATAAATTGAATTATCTTTATAAACTATTATAGGTTTATTGGGATTTTCATCTTTATAATTTTCTATATTTGCTGTTTTTTCATTTAAAAATAAAATACCATTTAAAATATCAAAACTAATACTATATGGGATAATAAAATCATTTATAGTTCCTTTTCTTGTTTTATCTGGGTTGGCAAAATATAAATCCGGCGCTTGATTATCTATTACATTAATATTAATTATTTTTGATAAATTAAAATTTGTTCTATTTATTCCATAATTATTACTCAATTCATTATAAATAAAATCCCCTGTTTCTAAACCTTTTACATCTATTTTAAATTCGTAATTTCCATTATTTGAAAGGTCTAATAAATTTAATTCATTATTTTGTTTTATTAAATGATTATTATTTTTAAAAAAATCATTCTTAAAAAATTCTCCACTTATTGTAAACTTATCACCACTTGAATAACTAAAATCAATATAATTTATATTTTGACTTAAATCCTTATTTGCAATTGCTTCAAATTTAAATTTATCTATATTGTTTTCATTTTTAAAAGTTAGTATAAAACTTATATCTACATCATCAGGATATTCGTTGTTTGATGCATGTAAATAAATTGTATTAGTATAATTATTATTATTTATTTGTAGATTATTAGATATATCATAAATTATTAAAGGATAGTTGTCTGTATTATCTAATAAATCATCGAATAATTTATTATTTGTACCTTTAATAATTATCTCTGAACCACTTCCATCATTAATATTATTTGAATTCGTAAATATACAAGATATATCATTGAAAAACTTATTTTTTTCTACACTATAATTTTTTATATCTTGTATTTTAAATGGATCCAGATATGTTGTATTTATACTAATATTACTTAAACCCGACGTGTTTTGAATATTTTGAATATATTGAATTTTATCTGTTAAATAGTAATTCGAGCTATTAAAATTTATATTTTTATAGTCGTTATTTAAAAGATTGGTATTATAGCTTACTATTGATATATCTTTTTGTGTAGTTATTGATTGTAAATTATCATTTTGAGTTACTTGATTACCACTTATTGTAATTTCAAATGGTAAATATATTTTTTCATAACTGTTTGGTTTAATATAAACTTCAATGTCATTAAAAAAATTGTATGACTCATCAAAATAATTTGTACTTATTTCAATAATATCAGTAAATTGAGTTTGATTTTTAAATAATTTTGTTTGAATGGATTCTGAAAATTCTATAAATACATCATCTATTATTGTAACAAATCTACTACGTTGTACAATTGATAAATCAAAATAAGTAAAATTATATGTTATTACAAAAGAATTATTAAAATTATTACTAATAAGTTCTGTACTACTCATATCAGTAGGTGCGCTTGATATTACCAAACTAATATCAAATAAATTTTCTAAATTAGTATGTCCAAATCTATCGCTTATTACATATGGTTCTGTTAATTCAATGTATTCACTATATTTATTTAATTTATACTGATTTGCAATGCTAGAAAAAGATGCATCGTTAAAAATAATGGTTGCTTGATTTTTTAATTTAAAAGTAAAGTCCTTAATATCAAGATCTGTTTTAAAATTTGTTTCTCCACAAATACCTTGACAAAAATCAGTATAAATTAAAGTATTAGAAGAATCTATGCTAATATTATTTTTTGATTTATCAAGTATAAATAAATCAAATGAAAAATCATTGTTTAAAGGAGTGTCGGGATTTAAAGTAAATTGTATTGCACCATAATAATAATCGTATTTTTTATAAATCTCGTTAACTCCGCTTAAATTTTGAACAATATTAGAATAATTTGCATATTTTTTACTATAAATATAATTTTCCTCTATAGTAATATATTCACTACTAATAGTTATTGGATAATTTTCACATATATCAAAAATTACATAACTTCCATCATATAATCCATATTTTAAATCGTTATATGAAAGTTCTCCACTCTTCAATCTAGGTTTTATTAAATTATTATGTGTTTCTTTATTAAATTCGTAAAAAACTTTAGTCTCATTTAAACAAATATCTGCTCTTGAAATTCTTGTTAAACATTCGCTATTGTTATTTTTTAAACTATATTGATTAAAATCATAACCTTGTATAACATAATTACAATCATTATTATATTTAAATAAAGATTTATTACTTATATCACTTAAAGATAAATTATATTTTGGATAAGATTTTATACTTAAACTAACATCACTTGGAAATGAATTCATAATTTGAAATTTAACATTTCCGTAATAATAATTAATACCACTTGAATCTATTAAAAATTCTAGATCACCACTAATATCTTGTTTACTTAAATCATAATAATAAATTTTATTATCACTATTATCTACATTACTATAATTATTAATATATAAAATTTGATTTTGACTAATTTCAGTAAGAGTTAATGCATTAGAAAAAGTTGAACCACTAATACCAAATGGAGAACTACTTGAAAAATCAAAAGCACTAATAAATTCATAACTTACACCTTTCATAAAATAAAAGTTATCAGCACTTGCAGTTAATAAAAAATTATTTGTTGAAATAGTTGTTTGTGAAATATTTAATAAATTAAATGATTTATCATAAAATCTAAAATAATCACCATTATTAAAACTTAAATCATTTCCTCTTGATACATATATTTTTATATTGTCTGTTATATCAGATTCATACTTTATAATACTTCTAATATCATTATAAATATTGGTTGTTAAATTGTTACAACCATCTATATAGAATCCTAATGGATATTCTTTTGGTACATTTAAAATTTTATAATAATCTGGATTACTATTGCTATTATCATATACATCAAATGATGTAGATGAATAATTCTGTTCTATTATATATTTTCCATTACTAACATCAATATTATTTGTTAATTTTAAGCAATTACTCATTAATAGTATAATATATTTTATTAAAAAAATATTATCTTATAAAATTTTATATTAACAATTAAATTAAATTAAATAAAACTAAAATTGATATTATAATTATTTAAAAACTAAATACTATAAATATTTACTTGCATTTAAATATGAGCATTGACCTTGCAAAAAAATATCAGAAAAAATCAGACAAACAACATGTTTTAGATAATCCAGATACATATATTGGTTCTATTGAACATATTAGTTCAGAAGTTTATATTTATGATAACGAGAATAAAAAAATCAAAGAAAAAACCATTGATTATATTCCGGGATTATATAAATTATTTGATGAAGGAATTGTTAATTGTAGAGATCATATTATCCGAATGCAACAATTAATATCTGCTTCAGATGATAAAAAAAATTATCCTGTAAATAATATTAATATTACCATTGATGACGATGGAATTGTTACATTAATGAATGATGGAAACGGTATCGATGTCTCTATCCACCCAGAATATAAAATCTGGATTCCCGAATTGATTTTTGGTCATCTCAGAACTTCGACAAATTATGATAAAAGTGAAAAGAAAATTGTTGGAGGAAAAAATGGTTTTGGTTTCAAACTTGTCTTAATTTGGTCTTCTTGGGGCAAAATTGAAACTGTTGATGCAAAAACTGGTCAAAAATATGTTCAAGAATTTAAAGATAATTTAAATACTATTGAAAAACCCACAATTACTAAAACTAAAATCAAACCATATACAAGTGTAAGTTTTAAACCAGATTTTAAACGTCTTAACATTGAAGGATTTAGTGATGATTTTAAAGCACTATTAAAAAGACGGGTATATGACATTGCCGCTGTTAGCCCAAAAACTGTTAAAGTAAAATATAATGATGAAGTTTTGCAAGTTAAAAGTTTTCAGGAGTATATTGACCTCTATATTGGTTCAAAAACAGAAACACCGCGAATTTACGAAGAAGCAAATGAGCGATGGGAATATGCAGTGTGTTTAGCACCAAAAGAAGAGTTTACTCAAATCAGTTTTGTAAATGGAATTTATACTTCAAAAGGTGGAAAACATGTTGATTATATTATTGGACAAATTGTAAAAAAACTGACTGCTTATATTAAAGAAAAAAAACATATTGATGTAAAACCTGCGTCTATTAAAGAACAACTTATGATTTTTGTTAATTGCACAATTGAAAATCCTGCTTTTGATAGTCAAACAAAAGATTATTTAAATAGCGCTGTTTCTAATTTTGGTTCTAATTGTGATGTTAGTATCAAATTTATTGAAAAAATTGCAAAAATGGGTGTTATGAATGTTGCTTGTAGCTTAACAGAAGTCAAAGAAAATAAAGCTGTTAAAAAAACCGATGGAAATAAATGCAAAACTATTCGTAATATTCCAAAACTTGTTGATGCTAACTTTGCTGGAACTGCTAAATCAAAAGATTGTATTTTAATTTTATGTGAGGGAGATTCGGCTAAATCAGGTATTATTTCTGGACTTTCACGCGAAGACCGCAATACTATTGGTGTTTATCCTATGAAAGGTAAAATGTTTAATATTAGAGGAGAAAGCGTTTCAAAAATCAGCGAAAACAAAGAAATTTATGAAATAAAACAAATTCTTGGCTTAGAACACGGAAAAAATTATACTCTTGCTGATGTTCAAAGCAAACTTCGTTATGGAAAATTATTATTTATGACTGACCAAGATTTAGATGGTAGCCATATTAAGGGACTTGGTATTAATATGATTGATAGTGAATGGAAATCATTAATTGATGTTCCAGAATTTATTGGTTATATGAATACTCCTATTTTAAAAGCAACGAAAGGTAAAGAA
>Ga0209711_10003353_pt1 | contig 13588 bp, 8 predicted proteins | sample ArcticOcean_MG_C_7_FD_187441 | JGI IMG/M metagenome (GOLD analysis project Ga0209711, IMG submission 187441) | Marine microbial communities from western Arctic Ocean - ArcticOcean_MG_CB11_88 (SPAdes) (version 2) | ecosystem: Environmental > Aquatic > Marine > Oceanic | place: Arctic Ocean... | reverse complement strand
TTTTGCGCCAATTGCTTTTTGACGGCATAGTGCACGCGTTGAATGAGCATCCCCTTGTAACCGAGTTCTTTGAGCACTTGTGCTTGGCCAGCAGAGTGACCAAACGGGTCAATCGCCCATGAATATTGTGGTGTAATGCCAAATGTGTTCTGAAGCCATTCGCGCCCTTCTTGAAGATGCCATCGCGTGGCACGGGCCGTGACAGACGCCTCATCATTCATGACCCAACCACCGGTGACAAAATCGAGTCGTTTTTCGGCGACGAGTTTTTTAGCCTGTTCTTTTTGCTGTGGTGAAGCATCATTCCACCACAATGAAAAGTAAGATATCTCGGCCCATATGAACGTGCGACGCGGGTCTTCCGTTAACGCAGCTATGACAGTATCTAAGATATGCTTTGTTTGTGTGGAGTAATATGTATGGTACGTCTTAATCCAGCCGGGGTCGTTGTGGGAATGAGGTACAACGTGTACCGTGAGACCATCTTTGAAACGTCCGTCGTAGTCGTAATCCCAGCCTTGTTTCCATGGGCCTTTGTTTTCGGGGGCGTTGTAGTCTATAGCGGCGAACAGGTTTGTGGTTTGGATAATCTTCGTAGTCGCCCATGAATCTGAACTCATATAATCGGATATTTTTAGCGTGGTTATTGGCAATTGTTTAGAGATTTGTGTTTTACACCAGACAGATTTATCAATCATATACTGGTATTTATTAAAAAACGTGGGCCATTCAGTGTTTTCGATATATTTAGGCTCATGTCCCCAATGAGTCGATTTGTCCCAATCGTGGCCTTTACAAACCATATCCCGTACATAAGATATTGTCATTTTTGTCGAATCGTCCCCCACACGTCCGTCTGCGTTAATAGCCTGTTTGGCCTTTTGAATAATATATTCGGGCGAACCAACCCACGAAAAGTGTAACCCTGCGTTGTTTATCCATTTTTTCGGCTTTGCATGTCGGAGGTCATTTAAATTCCGAATATCTCGAACTCGAGCCGCAGAGCAAACGTTTGTTGTGCCTTTTCCATAACGCCAGAACAATGTGAACTTGAACGGGAATAAACGTATACCAATTGGAAAATTCTGTGCTCCTCGAATTTTATCCAGTGTATTAGGGTTAACTACTTCATCGGCATCTGTCAGCACAATGATGTCGTTTTCCGAAAGATGGACAGCCTTTTTCAACTCTTCCATTAATGTATTTCTCGCCTTTACTTCTTGTGACCACCCATTGTCGATAGATTTTTCATGTTGTTGAGTCCATATTATTTTTCCGGGACATAAAGACTCCAAAAAATCACGTTTTTCAAAAGCATAGCGTTTTTTTGTCCGATGCATACCATCGAAGATTGCTTCATGTATAACAAAGAAATCAGTGTAGTCACATGTTGTTTGAAGCCTAAATTCCAAAAATATCAATTCTGCATTGGAAATCATACACTGAAAAAGACGGATGTCAGGGGATATTGTACGTACGACAGGGGATATTGTATCAATATGTACTTTAATACGATTAACCCCATTCCAATTCCGTTTCGAAATAGTGTGCCATTTTACATCTGAAACACCTGTTGTATCAACGACTTTTATATGGCGTTCGTTCCACGCTGTTATTTTAGTTTTCTCTTTCCACAAATGATCGTTACGAGGATGACCGAGTTGTTTGAATGTTCCTTGGGACCAATCAAGATTAGTCATTTGAAACTTGTTTTCTTTTAAACGATAGGCCATATTTTGGTCTTCCCATCCCCAACCCCAAAATTTATTCGAATATCCATTCACTTTTTCATAGTCACTTGTTTTTATAGCAAATACACCACCCGTATGCCACTGTTGGTGAATATCCCATTTGTGTTCACCCTTTATGTCATTTTGATTAATATCAATATCGTCATTTACTACTATTTTACTAATAAGACGCATTGGCTGTGTCGAACACTTATAAATTCCTGTCTTTAGTGGAACTAAATCCACATCGTGCAATATTAAACAATCATATTGATTTTTAACGACATGATACCCAATGTTAAACAAAGCACCCTTATTGAAGGGCTTTTCACTATCTTGTTCGATAATAAAAACATCAGTGTTTACATCTAATTTGTTTTTCATATATTTTTCCCAAACTTTCAAATTTTTTGTTCTACCTGAGCCTTGTGAATGCTTATCAGTAGGCAAATCTCTAAATGGTATAAGAATGGCAATTTTAGAGACGAGTTTTTGTTCTATCCACGTCTTGTATAAACGTGATACATGTATATTTTTGGGATATTCCCAAGAAATGCCATCGCCCTGAAAATTAAGCCATATGGCTTTTTCAAGTATTTTTATTCTGTGTTTCCATTTTGTTTGAACAGTATTGTAATTTTGAGACCATCCGTTTGTATGCATGTCTTGAAACCACTCTTCGTCTTTTTTGTAAACCGCATATTTATTATTTATCATCCAATTAATATATTCTTTATTTAAATCGATTTCGGGCTGATAATAAGGATCGGATTTTTTTCGATATTTAAGAACATTGTGGAACGCATCAGCGTGTTTTTTTTCTATATTTTTCATAACACACGTGTTTACAAAAAGTGGACAATGGACATCGAAACTATGAATCTTTAGTTGGTTATTTTTATTGAAATTGTCCGAGGATACAAATTTTTTGTTTAAGAAAATGTCGTCATATAATTTGACGAACCATTTTCGTAATTTGGGTATGCGATGTAAGAACATGCTGATAGCCCATGCATTATTTGTTGGTAAAAATTCAGAACTAACCAAATTATCATGGTGTATAACTTTCACGTGCGGAAAAAAGCGACTTAACCATGTTGGTGGCCCGTGTATCGGATTTATCACAAGATATATATTACCATATGATTTGTATTTCGATTCTATACTTTGCAATAAGTATTTCAATTCAGAGTAGGCATCAGAATCGGATACTACATTATATCTCATTGTATTTTCCTTTACAATGCCATCAAATATATTATGTTCTTTCATCTGACGAATATAATTCGGGTGAGTCCAGTTTACCCACGGTATAACAATATCAAAAGGTTCATTAATCTCAAAACTGCATGTTTCAAATTCACTCTGGGGTTTAGAGACGGTTTTTTGTAGAGTTTGTTCTGATTGTTTAACCTTCATACGTTTTACACGCAACAATCCGTATGTTTTAATCTCTGAAGCAATAATTTCATACTTTAAATCGCTTAATCCGGATGTAAAATCATTAGTATTGGCGACGTTTTTGTGAAATTGTTCCGTTTCGTCAAGACCCATAACACGAGGGTGTTTTAATTCTTTGTATCGGCCAACTTCTGGTGGCAACCTATCATAACCCCCGTGTTTTTGTAAACGCAAAGCCATATTATCATCTTCGCGACCCCAACCACCAAAATTGTTCGAATACCCGTTGATTTCTTGGTATTTTTGTCTCGTAATCATCAAAGCACCCCCGACATTGCCAGAAGGGCTTTTTTTATAATTCCATTGTGATGTAGATGTTAATAAATGTGTAGGGCGCTTCTTAAACGAATAATCATTCGTTGGGTTTTCTGGAATTTGGTCCACATCATGCAACACAAAGTAGTCGCTGTTCTGAGATTCTTTAAACCCAACGTTAAATAAAAAACCCTTATTGAATGTACCTTCCTGTGATTGTTCCACAATAATGACATCGGCAGGCATCTTCAAAAATGACGACATATATTCGAGCCATTCTCTCAAATTCTTTTCACGCCCCGACCCTTGACTTTTTTTATCAGATATTTTTTCCCTGAAAGGTATCAGAATAGTTAAACGATGTTTTTCAACAAGAGGCGTTTGATGCCGTGGTATTTTTGCACTGGAATAGTGAATATTCGGCCTCCAAGTTGCAATATGCTCAAACAATTTTACTGACGCATGCGAGGGAGCGACCCATTCCACTACTTCTGCACCGTCCGGAAGCCATATCAAATGTGTTAACCCCGCACCATGAACACCGCGCAATCTCTTTGTATGTGCAATCAATTGAACTTGCTCTTTAAAAGTCATTGCTTCGAGTTGGACCACTTTAGACGACGGGAACATTTTGTCCAAATGTTCAATAATCCGGTCGTTTTTGGTACCCGATCTATGACGAGGATGTGCCCTGTAATCTTTACGGTCAATCACTACATCTTCTGACAGTGATGGTGTTATACCATAAGCAGTCAAAACGCGTTGAACAAACCTGTCCATGATGCCGCATGTTCCCGAAGGCATATCCGTATTCCAAACAGGTGTATTTTTAGGAACCCAGACCGCATTTTCAAAACACACGTGGTCCGAAAATTCCGACACATATCTTGTACGTGCTGAAAATATTTCACCCCAAGCGTCATCGAGATGGCCCCATGCATGACCATCTAACCACACAATTGTGACTTGAGACGGGTTTCCAATGGTTTCTAATGTCCAATGTACATTAAACCAGTCGTTCATCGTATGCCATAAATTAGCATATTCTATCCTTTCGAAAAATAACGTTGTGCCCGTAATTGTTTGTTCACATTTATGTTTTTTTGTCGTTGCTGCAGAAATAAGCTTCTTATGATGCCACTCATTAGGCCCATGAGGTATGTACGGTATACCAATTGAATGTTTGTCTAATCTAACAAATTCCGCGTTTTCGGGACGGTCCAATACATCTCGAATTTTGGAACCGCCTTTTGACACATGGATGTCATTTGTATTCATAGACATCCAATCAAACTTACATAACCAAGCGTCTGATGCCGCGTGATGACGACATCCGCCGACATTTGACCATTGTAAACACGTATCTTTTTCACCAAGACAATGCGCCCAATCTTTAGGGTGACCCCAACCACCGTTCGGCTTGCTATGCGCCGTCAACCACTTTTTTTTGATAGTATTAACAACTACTGGTTTCCCAAGCCACTGTTCAACATTGGCGCGAATCTTTACAATTTTTTGAGGGGTGCATGCTTTATCACGCCCACCCGCATCCCAACCACCACAATCACCCACGTGCATGGACAAGGATACAGATGGCACTATCGCTTCGTTTTTGTGAACATGCTCCTTCATCCATGCAATCGTTTGGTCCCAGTTGTAGTCATCATGTTCGCAAAAAGCCTTGGGGTCAATCGCCTGCCACTCTTTTGCAGACATACACCACGGCACTGCAATCTCCTCGGGTGTCAGTTTTACATTGCCTGAGTGGCTTGCAAGCCACTCAAATGCTTGCGGGTGGATTACTGTGTCGTCCTCGAGCACACACACGCGCGCCGGCTTACGAGCCCATGCCTGCTTCATCATCCACCACCAATGATGCTTCAGACAGGTGGCCCATGGAGACCGCGGATTCCCATACGTATCGCCCTTATAATTCTCGTTAAGCGATTCGTCATTGGCCGGGAATTGTTCGGGATGCCTCGAGCAGGACCAGGGGTGGGAAATAACATCCGCGGAATACTTTTTCAAGACCGAATCTATTTCATCGGAATCCGCATCTTTAGAAACCAGTATATTGTTCTGAGAGGCCAACGACTTTAAAACGATGTCTAAAGACCACGCGCGCTTGAAGGCGGGAATTACCCAGAGTATGTCGTTTGGACGTTTAACTACGACCTGCTTTGCGACCTGCTTTTCAATCGGTTTTAGAACAGCCGCGACACATTTGTCAATGGTTGTTTCTATTTGAAAATGTTTAATTATTTCATTACAATTCGAACGTACTATTTTGGGGGGACGCATTGGATGAATATCAACATCATCCATGTCGTGCATATTTATTTCACCACGTATTACAGTGAATTGGTCTCTTTTCGTGTCGGTAATTCTTATGCTTCCTAACCGGGAACGCTCAAATCGTTTTAGCAATAATAGCCATGGTTCGAACGCCGTAGGTAATTTTTCGTGTTTTTCTTGTACTTCATAAAGAATGGTAATGCCTTCCGTAAATTTTTCCATATCACCATCTTCAGAAAATATACATACACCTTCGAGTTTCATCGCATTTGCATCTTCTTCTGACAACACACTTAATATGTGGGCTTCTTTGAGCAGTTTATAAACTCCCATACGCGTTCGTTTGTCCGGACTCTCTTTGCTTACACGTTTCGCAATGTATAACGATGAGCCAATAGATATTTTGAAGGCTTGTTTTGAAATGCCATGACCAAGTTTCTGAATAATTTGTGCACTCATTAATTTTCGACAATCAAATTTTTTATGGAGAGACAAATCAGTTATAAATTGATTGACATTTTGAACAGCTTGCAAACTGCTACCATGTTCTATTTGATTGTAATAGGTTATTTTTCGAGGTTTCACACCTTTTAAAAAGTCTTCGGCTTTTCGGCGAATATCTTCAGATAATTCTCCCATCGGAAATCCCACCGACTTTTCAGCCGTTGATTCGTGCGACCACGACCCATACATACCAATATGCAACACCGCTGATTTCTTCAACGCCTCCATCGGCACTTTATTTTTCGTACACCACTCCGACCAGCCCCAATCAAACCCACCATCGCGCGCAGTTACCGCCGCCAACATTCTTTTCGCTAAATCACGACGCCACACCGTGCCCGCATTACCCATCGACGGTTGCTGGCACAAGACGTCGCCACAACTCGTTGAGTTGTGCTTCGGAGCACCCGAACGGTATAAGGACAATAATCCAGTTGATTCGCGCAATCCAGTTCTCAATTCGGCATGCCAGTCTGGTGCCACTATCAAATCAGAATCCAACAAGACAAGAACGTCGTACTTGGTCGACAAAAACCACTCTAAAATGTGCCGCGCCATGGCGTCCGCTTTCAGACGCTTCTTTGACTGCCAAACATGTTCGGTGCCGTACCATTCAAGCAAATCGTCGGTAGAATATTCGCTAGATTTGTCGTCGAATATCCATATATCCTCGGCGGGAAATGTCCCCTTCAAGGCGGCGGATGTCAACTGGACATAACCGATACGATTATGCGTAGGCACAGCGACGACTATTGTATCTTCTGTGGGAACTTCTGTGGGAACTTCTTCCGGTGCAGCGACAAGGGTCGTAGAAACCGGTTGTTTTTGAAGTAAAGGTTTTTTTGGAGTTATTTTTGGAGGTTCTTTGATCGCTTCGCTAACATCTTGGGGTGCTTCTACATTCACATGTTTACGGAATTGATATTTTTCATGGTCGTGCGACTCAGGGCCGTGTGTCCAATGTAGATAATACGTCGAGCACGTTACCATCAAAATTAAAAAGATAACAATATATTCAGGTGCTCGCAATTTCATTCTCACCAAAAGCCAACACCATATATACATGTTGTGGTCTATAATTCGAATCCAGTTTGTAGCCAAATAAGCGAAACGGACTATATAACTTTATATTCATAAGCAGATGAGAAAAAGAGCTCTCTCCGACGAAGGTATACATCTGTATTTGAACGGTATCGTGTCCAATTCTCCCAGGCACTGGACGCGCAAACTGGTCTGCTCATTATTCCATTCCGACTACGACGACAGACTTGAAGATGTCGTCTGGAGATGCAGGGATTCAACACAAGCACTCGCGGCGCAATTTAATCATCCAAACATGCGCGAAAGACTCGACGCTGGGATTTTACATACCATTCGAATCATTCTTACCCGCGACGACAAACGCGTCCACCGAAAGCATCTTTTACGCAGTTTTCGGTTCTTTACTGACGTGATGCGACGCGCGCACGAACAACAAGACCATCAGACAGCCCACATGCTCTACTTGGCGTTAACGCACCCAGCCATCGTAAATCTAAACCTCAAGGCGCGCAAAAAAGACCCCTCACTATTTGATAAGGTTAAAAGGGCCTATGGTGCACCGACCTACCAGAAACATATCGAATTCTGGCGAGGCGTGCGCACGGACGCCATTCTGCCGTCGTTAATCGCGTTTAAAATTTATATTACGCGCAGAGAATTTCAGGCGCGTGATTTGGAAGCGGTGGAAGCCAGAGAAATGATAAACATCTTTGAATTCCTCGAACATAATCCGGACGATATACTACCATTGTACAGTCAAAAGCGCTTAAACAATAAAACACTACTAGAATTAGCTGAAAAATATCATTAATATTCTCTTTACCGTGACGGTCAAACCACGACCTTTTACATTTGTATCTTCTTGTAGTTCGGTACATCCTCCGCCCATATCATTGTCGTATGCCTCGTAATTATATTTAGAAAATTACACGAACGAATTTTGACCATTAATTTTATAAGAAAAGTATATGAGTTTGATTTGATTCAAATCAAATTTCGAAACAGTCAACGAGTTTGATTGCAAATTTTGAAACAGCCAACGACGAGTTTGATTTGAATCAAATCAAATTTTGAAACAGCCAACAACGAGTTTGATTTGAATCAAATCAAATTTTGAAACAGTCAACGAGTTTGATTGCAATCAAATTTTGAAACAGTCAACGAGTTTGATTGCAATCAAATTTTGAAACAGCCAACGATGAGTTTGATTGCAATCAAACATCAAATGACTATTTAAGAACTGTCCACACTGTCAAATGACATCAACAGACTCTCAAATTATAAACCTCGAAAATTTATTAAATATCTCCAATGACGTAAGAATATATAATTGTGATGATTTTAAAGGCAATATTGAAATTTACAATGGAAAATATATGTATTTTATACAAAAAAAATGGTCGATTCCACGGAGATGATGCTAGAACACCCTATATATGTTTTTGATATGGATATAGAAGCGCCCACACCTTCTGAAAATTATATACCATTAGATACAAGTGAAATTTTAATCGACGTACTTCAACACTTATAAACAATCCTTTACATTTAATTTTACGTTAACTTTTATAAAACGAGAATATCTTTGAGTTCCACATTCTTGGCATAATAGCGCGGCATACCCGAAGCGATGCCCTCGAAACGCGTATCATCCACGGCAAATGTAACGGGCAGATGCGGCCCATTTGTTAATAATTCGTGTATGACAAACAGGCTCATTTGGGCACACGGGGCATAAAATTGTTGGCCGGACTCGATTTGTATGGTGGCGGCTCTTTGGCCAAAAGTAATAATTGTGCCTTGCATTTGATGAACGATAAAAATAATTTATAGTGTCATAATTTTGTCCGACCCCACTCCGTTGGCCGTGCGGCTTTCAAATCAAAATATAAAATAAATTATTTTTTCAAAATGTCACTGTTTACATTTAAAATACTTCTATCGGATGTGCTTCCGTATTAAATACATATTTATCTAGAGGTATTACGGTGTCTTCTTGAAAAGTGAGCCACAGATATTTTAGCGTTTCGGCCAAAAACCACGATTCTTGCTTGTCCATCTTGGTCGGCGTGACCGACGTCACGTGACGCACGTCCGTAAATCCGCCGGAATCCACCTGGCAATGTTTGGCAATGGCTCGCCAGATGTCGCGGGCATAATCGCGCCATTTTTGGTCGTGCGTCTCGCGCCATGCGTAAAACACAGACTCCACGACCTCGGGCCTCAATAAATAAACATCGTTGACGCAATGAATACTTCCGTCGTGTTGTATCCTCGCTTTGTCGCACGCAATGCCCGAGGGATTAGTGGTATACATGCGCGCACATGTTTCGGTCATCGCGAGGCCCTCTTTGACGTACTTCTTACCCATAATGAGCATGCCCCCCAAAAAACAGCCCAAATGCTCGAGTTCATCCGAACCAGCGGCTCTGGCAAACGTCGTTTCACCATATGTGACAAACATTTGTTCGACAATCATTTTTTCAAATGTGTTGTACAAATCTCCAGCCAAACGGTCACCCGTCAACTGGCGTAATTTGATGAGATATTCGTACGTCGAGTCAATACCGCCACCAATGGTAGCAGGGCCTGACATGTGTTCTGTCTTTGGGTCAATATTCATTTGCAACAATTGGCGATTGTGTTCGCGCCAGTAATTATTGATGGCTTGAATCTTATCTGACCAACGCGCGTCCCCAGTGAACTTGGACAACGCTACGAATTCAACCGCTAACGTGCCCACTTCGGCGTTGACCGATTTTCCACCAGCCCACGACTGAGACCCACAATAGCCGGGCCGATTCGTGTCAATGACACCACACGGAATGCGCTGAGGAAAGGCGTCCAACAAAACTTCACCGACCATTTTTGCCTTTGTTAAAAAAAGTTCATCTTTCGTCAACGAATAGGCCGACAATAGTCCGCCCAAAACACGTATCGTATTCTCGAAGACATTTATATGGCCTCCAAAATGAAAATCATTGGCGACAAAGGCGCGGGCGCGCGCAAACTCGTCGTTGAGACCCATGAGGTGCAACGTATCTAAAGAGTCGATTATGGTCAATCCTTTGCCGCCAAACGTATTGGTACCACGCTTCTGTACAGGCATATACTCATCGGCTTTCCAAGCATCGCGCATGTAGGCTTGAAAAGCACGTTGCATTCCGGTACGAATTTCATCGGCGATAGGGTTGTCCAATGTGATAATTGGCTGGAAAATTTCCATGGCTTCTGGCTCTGCGACTGGCCTTGGCTCCGCTTTGGTTGGCGCGGAACTTTCGAGAGTTCTTTTGTCTATGGTATCGACCAAACGTTCCACTTCGCGAAAAAAAGGCGTCTTTTTGTCAGTGTTTTTGATGTAAAGATAGGGTAATAAGATGGAAAGGGTTGTCAGGACACCCAAGCAAAAACACATCGCGCCTCTGTTTAATCTGAACTTTCTTTGATTTCCTTTAGGCATTATGCTTACAGATGTACAAAATATATATAGGAAGTACATAAAAATTAGGATTTAAATGTGTATCCAATAAAAACACATACTACTTGAATCGCGAGTAATGTCCACAACAGTTTCTTTTCGTGTATGGGCCCTGTTATTTTTAATACAATGTTCATCAACGTTCCTTTGCCAGATGCAACTAAAACATCGTTTTCGGCATCATATTTAGGCATACGATGTCTTGGACACTCACAGTAACCAGTCAGTTCGGGCAATGACAGTAGCGTATTGACAATTTGAGGCAGCATAAAAAACGCCAACGTTTCGGTTTCGTGTTGTGCTATGGAAACAAAAAACATCCCACTCATATAACACCAAGAATCACCTACGAATACCATCGATGGATAATAATTTAACGCAAAAAGACCCATAGCTACGCATATATAACTCAGTAAGGTGGCTGTGTCATCAACAATGGGTAACAGGCCAAGTGCCATGACAATCGTTTGACCCACTTCGAGTCCATTGATACCCGCGTGGATGTTGATAGCATTTCCACACCATATGCACCACAATAACATGTAGACGTGATACAGAGGCCCAAGATAGATGAGACGGCCAAAGATAACAACTGTCGTCAAATTCTGATACAGCGGTAAATATGCAAGCGCGCTACCGATTATCTTATACCTCCAGCGCAAGTCGATGATATCGTCGAGCGCACCTATCCAAAGACCAGCCATTGTACACAATAATACCGACGGCTGACGGATGAACAGACATAATATGACACCGGCGACGAGGCCCATGGCTTCCGGCAATACCGGTTTCTCGCGTTTGTGCAAATCTTTACCCGAGATACCGAATTTTACGAACAAGGGGCCACACAAAGATACCGAAGTATATGTCAGTAATGTTTCCATTTGTACAAGGCGAAGAACATTTATACTCTGTGTGATTTTAATTAACATGTTCGACCAAAAATTGTCCATGGTCTCCTGGACCATTTCTAGTTTGACCCATCTCCTTATCAATACAGCTTTGCACATGTTTACAGACCGTTCTTTGCTCACCACGCTCTTTAAATTCAAAATCTGGACACGTACACGACCACGACGGTCTATTTTCGATATTGGCTCGACCATCGTACACAACTGCGTACGCGAGTCTCGCCGCGAACTTGAAATATGTGACTTTGTATACACGCCTGAATTCACCGATGTCAACAAACGGGCCTCCTGTGGGTATTTGAAACTGGCCACGGGGTGCGGTCGCGCATTCGTGTCCGGGTGGGTTGTGTGATTGAAAACATGAGTTAGACATTATTCATATAGGCCATCGCTTTATATACTTTATCTGTATTTAAAGGCGTTCCGTTAAAAAAAATGCCCGTGCCCGTGCCCGAAGAAACAAATCTGTTGTTGCAAAAAAATCGGAGAAATGCAATCACTGACTTAAAATTCTTGGGGCCCCTGACTCCCAAAGAGGAAGTCATTAAACAAATAAATATAATGCATTTCACGCCTGACAAAGATAAACAAACGATTGTCGATAAATTTTGGGGCACCATGCTCACGGACTTGAAAGCGTATGAAAAACAGCTTCAAGTTACCAAACCTTTTGAAAAAACGTGCTACAAATGGTGTACGCCAAGGTGTATCAAAAAATGGGACAAAACCTACTGGGAATTTAAAATCGCTGGCTTCCGAAAACGAACGTACGTTTCTGAGTACAAATATCCCGTCAAACTACTGTCGGTGTTGTTAGTACTCATAGCCGGTATATTCAAACTATTGAGAGCCAATCAAGATGGAAAGGCGTCGTTTTACGGGAATCTTATTAACGTCTTCACAAATATCATTGTCATTGTTATTTTTTGGTTTGACGGTGAACGCATCATGTTACTGCCCAAGCTCGGGGCCATAATTGTGTCAGTGGCCGTTCTTGGTGGGATTATGAAGCACGCCACGGAAGAAGGCGTCGGATTATAGTATATAAGATAATATAAAAAATAAAATGCTAGGTATTATTGTGCCCTATCGAGCGGGTCACCAACCAGAACGTTTGTTGCACATGTTAAATTTTATCCAGACAATGATTCACCATCTCCCCTCCGCATATATTTATATCGTTGAACAGGCGGACGACAGACCCTTTAACAGAGGGGCTCTCTTGAACATAGGCGTCCATGTCGCTGGCATGACTGACAAGGACGTCCTTTGCTTTCACGACGTTGACTTGTTACCATGTGCTGATATCGTCGCAGAATACCTCATTCCATTGCCAGAAAAAACGGTTCGACACATAGGAAGAGCATGGAAACGCTACGATTCAGATACATATCTCGGCGGCATTTTAATGATGCGTCAAGCCGATTTTGTCGACGTAAACGGCTATCCGAACGATTTTTTTGGATGGGGTGGTGAAGACGACGAACTTCGAGACCGTATTCAACGCGCAGGCCTAAACATAGAAAGAAATGTCTACGGAACAATTATCGACCAAGAAAACCTGACACTGGAACAAAAATTGTCACGCCTCAAAAAAACACACCGAAAATGCGTCGACAAGTGGGAACGGCGCGAGTGGCATCGGAAAAACCCTGGTCAACACGGATTCAAACAAAACGAACACAAAATTATCAAAATGAACATCTATTCGCCAAATTGCTTCCATTACGTTGCGGCATTTTAACCCGATCTATGTTGTAGATATATTAGCGAAAATAAATGTTAACGTATTATCTCTTTGTATTTTACTGTAGTTTCCAAATTGTATGGACATTCGTACGAACGTGTTGTCCACGTTATCATTTTAAACTCAGTCGGTAGTATTTAGTACCACCGCGCATCAGCGCAATGAA
>Ga0209711_10003343_pt1 | contig 13609 bp, 21 predicted proteins | sample ArcticOcean_MG_C_7_FD_187441 | JGI IMG/M metagenome (GOLD analysis project Ga0209711, IMG submission 187441) | Marine microbial communities from western Arctic Ocean - ArcticOcean_MG_CB11_88 (SPAdes) (version 2) | ecosystem: Environmental > Aquatic > Marine > Oceanic | place: Arctic Ocean... | reverse complement strand
ATCAAAGATGCGTGTGAGGCAGACCCAAAGAAGAGAGACTATGATGAGATCTGGTCTTCGATTATGGCGAATGATGGTTCGGTCCAGCACCTGAAGTGGATGGATGAAGATGTCAGGGAAGTGTATAAAACTTCTATGGAAATTGACCAGCGTTGGATTATAGAACATGCAGCAGACAGGCAAGCGTACATTGACCAAGCGCAATCGCTCAATGTATTCTTCCGTCCAGACGCAAACATCTTATACATCCACACTGTACACTTCCTCGCGTGGAAGCGCGGAGTGAAGACCATGTACTACTGTCGTTCTGAGAAACTTGGTAAGGCAGACAAAGTCTCCAAGCGTATCGAACGTGACGTGATAAAAGAAATTGACCTCGCATCAGTCATTGACGATAGCGAATGTCTTGCGTGCGAAGGATAAGATAATGGCAGGTTATATAATGGACAACATCCTCAGTGATGAGGAATTGGATGAAGCAAGAGACTTGGCAGCAAGTCTCGGTTTCCACACAGTATTTCAAATGTATAACATCTTCGACTTGGAGAGGTCAGACATCCCCGAAGAGGATAATTCTGGTTTCACAAATACCTTGATGAAATACTCAAAGCACGACTATAGTCGTGGTTCATATTTCTTGAAATATAGGAAGGGGTCATTCACAAGACTGCACCACGACCACGAGACAGACCTCACTATCGTCACCCTATTGGACGACAAAGACTTGGTCGGTGGTTATTCAATTGTTATGGACACGTATGATGCAAGAAGCAGACCCAGAGACCAAGTATGCCAGAGAGGCGGGTATCGTCCACCATATGGGGATGAGATAATTCCAGATATCCTGCCAGTAAAAGTGGGCGAGAGTTTGTGTTATGGTCCAGACCTGAAACACGGAGTTTCAAAAGTATACGAAGGAGAGCGATTAGTTTTGGTCTCATGGTATAAAAATAGCAGAAAGGAAGACTAATGAAGTTAAAGTTGACGGACGAAAGAGAATATTTCAAACCATTCAATTATCCATGGGCGTATGATGCTTGGTTAGAGCACGAGCAGTCCCATTGGTTGCACACAGAAGTCCCTATGGCAGAAGATGTCAAGGACTGGCAGCGTAAGGTTACTCCAGAAGAGAAGGGTTTCCTGACAAACATATTTCGCTTCTTCACGCAGGGTGACATCGACGTTGCTGGTGGTTATGTAAACAACTACCTGCCACACTTCCCTCAACCAGAAGTGCGCATGATGCTTATGGGTTTCGCTGCGCGTGAAGCACTGCACGTTGCTGCATACTCGCACCTGATCGAGACTCTGGGTATGCCCGAGTCAACGTACAACGAATTCTTTGAGTACGAAGCAATGCGCGAGAAGCACGACTATTTCATGGATCTGTCTGCGTCTAACGGGACAAAGGAATCTGTAGCGACTAACATCGCAGCGTTCTCTGCATTCACTGAAGGCATGCAGTTGTTCTCCTCGTTCATCATGTTGCTGAACTTTCCGCGCCATGGTAAGATGAAAGGCATGGGACAGATCATCACATGGTCCATCGTCGACGAAACTATGCACGCTGAGTCAATGATCAAACTGTTTCGCACATACGTCGAAGAGAATCTCGAGATATGGAACGATGACCTGAAAGGAAAGATCTACGCAATTGCCGAGCGCATGGTAGAACTGGAAGACAAGTTTATCGACCTAGCATTTGCAATGGGTCCAATGGAAGGGTTGACATCAGAAGAAGTGAAGAAGTATATTCGTTACATCGCTGACCGTCGACTCATCACTCTTGGACTCAAGGGCATCTTCAAAGTTAAGAAGAATCCAGTGCCATGGGTTGAAGAAATGATCAATGCACCAACGCACACCAACTTCTTCGAGAACAGGTCTACAGACTATGCTCGTGGGGCAACCACTGGCGACTGGAACAGCGTCTGGGGGGCAGTTAAGTAACTGCCTATATAATACTATGAACGAAAGAGTCAAGAACCATGGATGAACATTATAATATAGAGTGCGACCTCTGCGAATCCGTCACCGAAGTGATTGTTGATTCGATGGACGGAACTGAACCTGAGTTCTGCCCGATGTGTGGCACTCCAATTATTGCTCAATGAACTGGATCTATGAAGGCGAAGAATTTGCGCCAGAGTACGAGTCCCTTGAACACTGGGTTGGTTTCGTCTATGTCATAACGGAACTGAACACTGACATGAAGTATGTCGGCAAGAAGTTCTTCCACAGAAAGAAGACACTGCCAATCACCAAGACCCGTAAGCGCAGGAAGCACACTCGGGTCGAATCAGACTGGAAAGACTACTTCGGAAGTTCAGTCAAAGTTCAAGAGTTGCGCGAGCAGTATGGCGCAGATGCATTCAAGCGAGAGATTATTCGCTTATGTGCAACCAAAGGAGACTGTGCTTATTATGAAACGAAGGAGCAGTTCGACCGTGGGGTCTTACATAACGATGATTATTACAACGGTATCATCAACTGTAGAATCAATCGAACGCACCTTTCTGTCAATAAGAAAGCATAGTTTGAAATTATAAACTTATAAGTATAAACACTTACATTATTCAAAGAAAGCAGTTGCGACTGTCCTATATAAAAGTATGAGGAAATTTTTATGATAACTGAACATCAACAAGGCAGGTCAAAGAGATTTGAACTGTATGAGATTATCGAAGCAATTAGCAGTGAGACCAAACCTGCTAAAAAGGTAGAACTAATCAGACACTATCTCAACACTTATGCCTCGTTTGCAGATTACGTTCGATGCGTATTCGACGAAAAAGTACAGTTTCTTCTCCCCGACAGTAGACCCCCATTTACCCCAGCGGAGGAACAATCGGTGCCATCATCATGGCATAGACAGCATATGAATCTCACATATTTTGTCAAAGGACTCAAAGCAGACCACATGAACGCTGCGCGCAGAGAGTCTATCTTTATTGGCATGTTAGAATCTGTCCACCCAAAAGATGCTGAAATTCTGGTCGACATGGTCGCGAAGAAAACTACATGCAAAGGGTTGACGGTAAAAAGAGTGAAGGAGGCAATCCCTACTTTGTTATGACACGTCCTTAACACTTATCTTAAGATCGGAGTCGCCTATGGTAACAACTAACCAACTTGAACGTTTGCGCAAGGATAGCGCAGAATTATCGAATTATGTTCATAAACTAACGAGAAAGGGCAAGGAGGAACTTGCCCACAAGGTGGAAAAGAAACGAGCATTCCTTGATGACTACATCAATGAACTCGAACTCCAGTCTAATCGGATAAGTAATTAGGAGGTGATCAAATCTCGTGCTGTCCCTTCGGGGACAGTATCGTCACCTCTTTTATCTATTTTCAAATCATTTTCAAAAGATGTTGCTTTCTCACTCGAGATGCTTATAATAAAGAACATCGTCTGCCTCCTGCTACATTCCACTCTTTCTCAACACACTATTAGTTATAATCCAAGATAAGAGATGGACTAACTATAGGTGTATCTTAATTTTAATCGGAGTTGTTTTAATGCCATTGTATGATGTTCGAGTTTTAGAGACTGGAGAAGAGAAGGAACTTCTATGTTCATATTCTTCTATAAAAGAAAAGATTGATGCAGGTGAAGTAGAAATACTGCACAAGAGATCACCTATGTTAGTGACACATGTTGGTGGTACTCTTAGGCAAACTTCTGATGGATGGAAGGATATTCTTAAACAGACCAAGAGATACTCTGGTCGTGACAACACCATTAAGGTCTAACAATGCAATCAACAAAGAGACAACGCCACGACTCTCCTCGTAAACTAAAGATTGAAGACCTTGGTACATTTGATGCACTAACAGACAATCAAAACGTTGCACGTGAAGCATGGAAAGAAGGCGACCATTTGGTACTGAGTGGTTCAGCAGGAACAGGTAAGACGTTCACTGCATTGTATCTTGCTCTACAAGACGTAATGGATAAGTCTACTCCTTGGGAGAAGATTCACATTATACGATCAGTGGTACCAACAAGAGAAGTGGGTTTCCTCCCTGGAACAGCAGAAGAGAAACTCCTACCATTCATCACTCCATACATGTCACTAACAAACGATATGTTCGAGCAGGGTGGGTCGTACAATCAATTGGTCGAGCAGGGTGTGATAGAGTTTCACTCTACATCGTTTATCCGTGGTACAACATTCGACAATGCTATTATACTCGTTGACGAAATGCAGAACTTGACATTCCACGAACTCGACTCAGTCGTAACAAGGGTTGGTCTGGACTCAAGGATCATGTTCGCAGGTGACTACTACCAGTCTGACTTTGTCAAGCAGGGAGACAAGAACGGTATATACCAATTCCTACGGATACTCGAAGTCATGAAGAACTTCACTATCGTAGAGTTTGGTTGGCAGGACATTATACGGTCAGACTTCGTTCGTGACTATATAATGACGAAAGAGATGCTTGCGAAGGAATCGAAAAAATGAAAACATTACTAGACATGAACAAACTGAAAGACGACCTCACGCGCGACGAAGGCAGGGTCGACGAGATATACATCGACTCACTCGGTCACAAGACGTTTGGTATCGGACACCTTGTAACTGAGGTCGACAACGAATACAACTACCCTGTCGGAACAGAAGTCGATTCAGAACGAGTGAGCGAATGTTTCGAAGACGACCTATTTGAAGCACAGAGCGAATGTGTGCACCTGTACGGTTGCGAAGAATGGTGGGACTTTGATGGGGAACTGCAATCTATCCTAATCAATATGATGTTCAACCTCGGACGCACACGACTCAAAGGTTTCCGCAAGATGAATGCGGCAATCGCAAGGCGTGATTGGAAAGAAGCAGGGAAAGAGGGAAGGGACTCTCGCTGGTACAAGCAGGTCGGCAATCGCGCAGAGCGTTTGATGACTCGTATGGAGAACATGTAATGGCAGCACCCATTGACTTCTCTGCGTGTACAACGCTGGAAGATCTTTTCGCAGTCACTAAGTCGCACCAGTCCCTCAACAAGCACGAAACATTGCGGGACGCTGCACTGGCCAAGTACGCGACAGGTTGTAAAGTCGTGAAGGAACTTGGAGTGTTCCAAGGCGTAACATTCGGAAGGTTTCTGTCTCTAGATGGCGTCGAGGAAGTGGTCGGGGTTGACATTTCATTCGACCTCTATCGCTCAAAAATCAAAGACATTATCGATTCTTATGCTGAAGCAAACAAGAAGAAAGTCACACTCCTTGAAATGAGTTCAACGGATAACAGGTCGGTTTCCCCTTGCGACTTCCTGCACATTGATTCTATACACAAGACGCCACACCTATTGAAAGAACTCGCCTTACACGCCAGCAGCGTATCAAGTCGCATAGCATTTCATGACGTAAACCAAAATGGAAGAGCACTATACAGCGTTGTGGCGAAGTTTGTAAATGTACTTGAACCAAACACATGGGAGATTATAGAGGACTACGACCAAGGAAAGTGCGGTTTTACTGTAATCGAGAGAAAGAGGAAACTCAGTGACTGACCCCAACAAACATTTCCATGGCGACTTTGATCGCAACGAGGTTGAAGTTGACCTCGACAGGTTCATGGCGATCCTACATGAGAACTCCAAACTCAAAGACGAGATTCGCGAACTGAAAAGCGAAGAGTCCATCAACCCATGGCAGAAGTGGATACACGCAGCAAAGACTATCGACGCATGGCGTTTGTTTCCGCGAGCATTTATCTCCGTGTACATGGTTCTGCTATACTACTCTACAATGTGGTTCATGGAACTTGAATCCCCAGACCTCGCCCAAGCAGGTCTTATAAGTACTGTTGTGGGCGCAGGCGCAGCATGGTTTGGTCTATACACCCGATCACATGGAGACGGTGACAAGTAAGGATTTATAATGGGTAAGAAGTATGTTGGTGTAGGTGGTTATACTCTACATGATGCTGGTGTCACAAGAATAGACGACAAAGGCAATATAGAATTCGCCTCGCTCGCTGAGCGATACACAAAAAACAAACACGATGGCAACATCCCCCCAGAACTGTGGGAAGCAGTCTGTGGGACAGATGTAATTGCCGACCTCGACCCAGATATAACGATTGTCAACAGCGACGATTGGGAACTCCGCGCGGATTTCAGAAAGGGGTTGCTCAGGAATGCTCCCAGACGGGCGGGCACCCACCTCAGCAAGACTAACCCAGAGAATTTTCAGAAAAGTATGTCTGGTTCGACGGTCAACGAACATCACCGCTCGCATGCATGCGCAACCTTAATGACCAGACCCACAAACTTCGAAAGAAGCGATTGCGTCACCGTGATCGTCGATGGTGTTGGTGAGTATCGTTCTGCTGCAATATACAACTCCGACCTCGAACTTGTTTGGGAGATGACATTTCCGAAATCAATCGGATATCTCTACGCATTCTTCACGCAAGCAATCCCCGACATGAACCTCAGAGCAAATGAGGACGAGTATGTGGTCATGGGTCTCTCAAGTTATGGAGAACCGACACACTGGGAGAAAGTCTATGACATGTTTGAATGTACTGTAGAACACACCCCAGAAAATAAAATAGACATCGAATGGCAACGGATGTATGATTTCAAGTTGCAACCACTCAAAGCAATCGTTTCCATGCTTCTCACAGAATGTAAGAATGTAGAAGACGCAGCAGCATCACTACAGTACGCAACCGAAGAAATGATCCTCGATATAATGCGCGAAGCGAGAAAGCACGGCACACACCTGTGTTACTCTGGTGGCGTTGCGCAAAACATCGTGGCGAACGGTCGCGTACGAGAGTTGTTTGATGATATGTGGGTTGACGTGAACCCTGGAGATGGCGGTGCCTCTTTGGGTGCAGCAGGTTGGCAGTTGATGCAAGACACTGGTATTGATCGACTCAACTGGACGAGTCCGTTTCTGGGATACAACATTGAAGGCGACCTTGACCCAGAGAAGGTTGTTGCTGATCTGTTCAAGAATAAAGTCTGTGGCATCGCCAACGGTCGTGCAGAGTTCAGCACACGAGCATACGGCAACCGATCCCTGATAGCAGATGTGCGGCATGACGTACAAGGGACTGTGAATAGAATCAAACAACGCCAAGAGTTTCGCCCGTTTGCTCCTGCCATACTTGAAGAACACGCAGAAGAATATTTCTCTGGACCAATGAATCGGTGGATGCAATATTGCGCAACTGCCAAGCACGACTATAAGTCCGTCACCCACGTTGATGGTACAGGCAGGGTACAGTTAGTCCCTCATAATTGCCAGTCCGTCTTTCGCCAAGTCATTGAATGCTACTATGAAAAGACTGGTGTTCCGATGCTCCTCAACACATCATTGAACATACGCGGAATGCCCATGGTAAATGATGAGCAGGACGCAAAGGAGTTTACTACGAAATATGGTGTCAAGGTTTTCACGTCTTGAGCGGATACCTTGGCGCAGCAGGTTTCTACACGCACGATGCAAACATTGCCCTGATCGACGACAAGGGCAACATCGAAGGTTGTTATGAATCCGAGCGTTTCTGTAAGAAGAAACATGCAAATGCATTCTTGGTAGACGACTTCAATTCTCTATTCGACCCCAATAGAATTATAGTCTACAATGAAGACTGGGAAAAGAGATTCAATTATTATCCTGGATTCAGAACTGCAATGGAAAGACTGTATCCGAATGCATTCGAGCGAGATACTTCCACGCACAACCAGTTTCCCACACTCTGGTCGCAGGTATGTTCTGGCCACCCCTATGCTCATGCTTCTGCTGCCTTTATGACCCGTCCGAAATCTTTCGCAAAGGAAGATTGTGTTATCATGACTTGTGATGGTGTGGGTGAAACCCAAACGATGACTATAATGGATACAGACCTTAATATTCTGCACGACATACTTTCCCCGAAATCTATCGGATATCTCTATGCTGCGTTTACTGTCCAGTGCGGGATAGAGGGGTTGAAGCATAACAACGATGAATATGTCATCATGGGGTTGTCGAGTTATGGGGAACCAACTCACTGGGAGTTTGTCAGAGACCGCTTTGAAATGATTCCCGAACTCGACCATGCCGAGTGTGCACCTTTCAACACGCCAATGATGACGTATAAAAATCTATACTGGAAAAAGATAGTCGAACCACTACTTGCTATGACCAGTTGCCGTGAAGACGCTGCTGCTTCACTTCAAAGGGCAGTTGAAGAAATACTTCTTGAGTGGGCAACAACTGCTCGAAAATACGGAAGCAAACTCTGCTATAGCGGTGGTGTCGCTCAGAACATTCTGGCGAATACTCGAATCGCGGAACTATTCGATGATATTTGGGTGGATACGAATCCAGGTGACGGTGGTTCTGCTCTCGGTGCTGCTGCTTGGGCATACCGTAGAGAGACAGGCGCAGACAGAATCAACTGGGAACACCCTTTCATTGGTCATAACATCGAAGGCACCCTTGACCCAGAGAAGGTTGTTGCCGACCTCTTGGCCAATAAGGTTTGCGGTATTGCAAACGGAAGAGCAGAATATAGTCCTCGTGCCTATGGTAATCGTTCTCTGATTGCAGATGTGAGATACGATGTGAAGGATACTGTCAACGAAATCAAACAAAGGCAAAAGTATCGCCCGTTTGCTCCTGCCATACTTGAAGAACATGCACACGAATACTTCGAAGGCAAGATGAACCCTTGGATGCAATTTGTTGCAACCGCTAAACATCCGTACACTTCAGTCACTCACGTTGACGGGACAGCACGAGTTCAACTTGTGCCAAAGGACTGCAAGTCTGTCTTGCGTCAAGTCATCGAATGCTACTATGAAAAGACAGGTGTTCCAATGTTGCTAAATACTTCTCTGAACATACGCGGAATGCCCATGGTAAATGATGAGCAGGGCGCGAAACAATTCGAAATGAAATACGGTGTCAATGTATGGACATCTTGAGGGAAGTAAATGAAGCAAATGATATATCAAGTTGCGGTTGGACCCAAGTCTAAACTCTACGAACACTGCATAGATTCTGTTGCCAACTACTGCAAGAAGTATGGCATCGAACACATCGTACAACGTCAACCAATCTTAAGAATATGCCCCGACATATTCGCCACCAACAGGTCTACTGAATCCTATAAGAAACACGGTGGGTTTCTGCCCATCTATGAAAAAGAAAATGCGTTTGATTACTTTGATCGGTTTGACGACATTGCGATAATCGACGCAGACATCTACATTCGTCCAGACGCACCAAACATCTTCGAGCACTTTGATAGTTCTGCATACGACTTCGGTGCTTGTGCCGAAAGAGAAATGCCGATCACACCTGAGTACGCGCAGAAGATACACAACTACTCGCGCATGCAGTACGGCACCTTGACTGATGTGGAATGGTACTGGAACGCTCTTGGTGCTAAGTTCTATAACATGGGTATGATTGTTATGAACAAGTCAATCGTCAAACACTTCAAAGGACAGAACGCCCGAGAGTTCTTGAACCGAGTCGAGTTCAAACGATTTGTAGACGGTGACGGTTCGTGGAAATGGTCGACCGACCAGACTCTGCTCAACTGGTGGGTGAAGAAAGTCCCATTGCAGGTGCAGGATATGGAGTGGAAATTCAACGCACTATACAAAGGTGTGACGGATGAGAGTCTAGTTGACGCGCACTTTATCCACTTCTTCCTCAAGGTCAAACTGCCAGAGAATGGCGAAAATGTCAAAGAACTAATGGAGAAAATAACGCAATGAAGACATTTGTTATCTACGTTCCTGGACATAAAAAATCTGAAGAATATATGCAAGAGACTATCGCTTCATGCAAAGGCATGGGGTATGATGCTGTCCCGTTTGAAGGAGCAACTCAACACACAGTCAAAGAATGGATTGAGGAATATCCGTTTCTGCAAAAAGATAAACCGTACTCCCGCCTCGCGAACTTTCGTTCTGAGTCTGATAAGGTCTATCTGACCAAGAAAGCATGCTTGTCAAATCACGTGCGCTTATGGCATAAGTGTGTAGAACTGGATGAGACCATCGTCGTGCTAGAGCATGACGCTCGGTGTTCGCGAGAGTGGGACGACCCAGAGTTTGATGAATTTCTTATACTAAACCCAGTCAGCGGTTCGAAGCAACCCTGCTTCAATCATGTTCTATCCCGATCCATGGACAAAGGTGGGTTTTATAACGGCATACACGCATACAGTCGATTCCTTTCATATTATCATGATAACGACTGGTATGGAGCATGGATGCCTCCTGGAACAGCATCATATGCAATCAATCCACAAGGTGCAAGGCGACTTATAGATACTGTTAAAACGCACGGTTGTGAGCAAAGCGATATGATTATAAATAGTTACAATGTACGATTGCAATATGCTGCCCCAGATTATTTTTCAGTGGCAGAAAACCTTTCTATGAGCAGGGGGTTTTGATGAAAGAAGACGAGACTGAGGGTCACATCGACCATAAGGTTCAAATGTTATCAGGAATCATTTCTATGTATGTCGAGAGCGATGATCGTCAAGCACGTATGATTGCTGATCGTGTTTCTGAATTGCCTGTCTGGTGTGTTGATAGCAGACATTTGTATAATGGTTAATGCATACATCATAACTATGTCAGACAATACCATCTCGGTGCAGGGTTGTGAAAACGCGCGCATCAAAGCGCAGAGTTACATCGTGCAATCGAAAAACTCGGTTAGGATAAATACATTTGAAGCAACACAACCAATAGACATATATGAACATATACAGGATGTGTTCGGGAAACAGGTAACATGGTCATGGCCAACCCGAACAGAAGATGACGGATACTGCTTGTACACTGGATTGTACAAGAGGACTTACCAAGCAGCGGACCAGAACAAGGTCGTGGCGTGCGCGCTGAGTCATTACCGTCTATGGAAATTATGTGCTGAGTCCAATGAACCAATTATGGTACTCGAGCACGATGCAGAATTCTTCCGTGACTTTGATATATCTCAGATCATGGAAGATAAAAAATGGGGTGCTGTCGGGTTAAATGACCCGAGGGGCAACACTCGCAAGGGACAATTGTTCCATGCAAAAGTCGCAGCGTGTGGGGACGGGATTAACCGAGTACCCATCATCGACGAACCGACAGAACCACCTTTTCCAATGGGACTTGCTGGCAACAGTGCGTATCTCATCAGACCCGCATTCGCGAAGAAACTTCTTGATGAAGTTGCTCGCATAGGGATGTGGCCAAATGATGCTGTTATGTGCCGACAGTTATTTCCCGAACTAAAAGTGTTGTATCCGTATGCAACCAAAGTGAGACCAATGGGGTCAACGACTACAACCTCGACGCCCAGGACACACGGAGAAGAACACGTTTATTTCCTAACGTAATGGGTTCCCCCAAGTTGTCTCCGCTTGTCTCCATGTAATCAGACAACAGCAGCAAGACTATATAGATGTGCAACGAATATAAGGCATAAATTATGAAAGCATTTGTGATAACGATCACGGGAATGGAAGAGTCGGTACAAGTCGCACAGAGGTGTGTGCGGTCTGGTAAAAAATATGGTATAGAAGTAGAAGTTTCACCAGCGTACACCCCGAAAGATGATCCGCTTTCTATTGCAAAAAACCTCGGGATAGAGACCAACGGATTTAAGGAAGTGTATTCCCGATTAGAACCATGCCTTTCTGCTTTCCTGTCACATCACAAACTTTGGCAATACTCTGTAGAACACAACGTCGATGTTTTTGTTCTTGAACACGATGCTGTCTTTACAAACTTTCTCCCGACTATGTTTAACTTCAAAGGAGTGATATCTCTGGGTGCGCCAAGTTATGGCAAATTTATTACTCCTCCGATACTTGGCGTCAATACTCTCATCTCGAAACAGTACCTTCCTGGAGCACACGCATATATCGTAAAACCTAAAGCGGCAAAGGTTCTGATAGAGAAGGCGAAAACTCTGGGGCAAACCACAGACCTGTTCATATGTAATCGCAACTTTGATTTTGTCGAAGAATATTATCCTTGGCCAGTTGAGGCGAGAGATGATTTTAGTACCATGCAAACTAAAGCAGGATGCATAGCGAAACATAACTATGGGGAGACTTACAGAATAATATGAGCGAAGTATTCCTTACAGGGTGTGATGAGAACACTGAGTGGCAACTGCCTTGGTTTATCGAAAATTATGAGAAGCACTGCAAACTCCCACTGGTCATTGCCGACTTTGGCATGTCCGAAGATATGCTCACCAGCATTTCCTCGTTCACCATCTTTTCGACCGCACGTGCTGGTTGGTTCTCGAAGATAGAAGCACTCCTGCGCACCAGCAGGGTACATGACAAGGTGTGCTGGTTGGACACAGACTGTCAGGTGACAGGCGACCCATCAGGAATCTTTCGATACACGGAGAAGAATAAACTGACCATGGTTGTAGACCACCCGTGGACAACTCGACGCCCACAGCAGGGCGAGTGGTACAACTCCGGTGTCGTTGCTGTAGAAGGCACCCCGATAATGTTACCCCACTGGTTAGATCAAGCGAGAGACGGCAACTACAGAGGCGACCAAGAGGCATTACACGACTACATTGGGGATTGTCCAATCAAACGCATAAGTACTGTTGCTGTCGCCCCTCACAAGTACAACGTTCTACGACTTGATGTGGTTGACAACAACGTACCAGACAGTGGAGTTATTATGCACTGGACTGGTGAGAAAGGTAATCTCGAAATTCAGAAACAGATGGGACTATGACAAAGAAATTACACATACTCGGCAATGGTGACATGGCACAGATGATGCCAGAAGCAATCCGACACGAACGCGAAGACAAGTTGGTTGTTTGCAACATGCCACCGTTCGAAGTTGTCCGACCTTATGCCACCTGCATTGTTGACTTCAAGATGTGCTTTGCTCTCGAAGAAGGTTCGATTGACCTGAATGGGTTTTACTGGGTCTGTGGTAATCGCCCAAAGGTGTTTATGGAATCACGCCCAGCATTTGCCATGAAGCATGCATCACACATCAGAGAATTCTATACAACAGTTCCTTCTTATGCAGGCGAAGGTGACCAAGGTGCAACAAACTTCAATTGCGGACACCTCGCAACTCACTATGCCGCCACACGGCATCAACCCGACGAGATCCACATGTATGGATTCGACTCGATCTTTGACCACAACATGCGCTCGTACACGGACGTTGTCCTGAACAGTGACCGTAGTGGTGTCAACAACCACAGACTGCTTGATATTTGGCGTCCGATCTGGACGGGGATATTCAATGAGTTCAAGGACACCAAATTCGTCCTATATCACAAGCACCCCAACACCAAAATACCCACACCCTCCAATGTGGAATTCGTCACATCAACGTAAGTTGTTGATTCTATTCAGTTTTTCAGACTTTGTCTTTGTATCCTCATCGCGCTATAATGGTTGCAGTTGAGAGAAACAAGAGGAAGTGAGTATGAAAAACGAAGTCACAGCATATGTTATCCTGAAAGCACTTGGCGAGTCCAACTCGTCTTTGAATGCACATGCTATCGCAGTGTTAGCGAACATCGATACTACCAGCGAGAACCTCCAGAAGATCAAAGACGAATTGTATGATTTCGCTGATCTGGGAT
>Ga0209711_10003320_pt1 | contig 13655 bp, 11 predicted proteins | sample ArcticOcean_MG_C_7_FD_187441 | JGI IMG/M metagenome (GOLD analysis project Ga0209711, IMG submission 187441) | Marine microbial communities from western Arctic Ocean - ArcticOcean_MG_CB11_88 (SPAdes) (version 2) | ecosystem: Environmental > Aquatic > Marine > Oceanic | place: Arctic Ocean... | reverse complement strand
CATCGCACCAGAGGGGTACGTCTCCGTGGGGTGCGTGGTGACTGGCTCGCACTTAGCGCCTGACCCTTTGAAAATCGCGTGCGTACGCGCCGACCTGGCGCAGCTCGCCACCCCGGCGCCGGCGCCGCTGTGGACCACCTTCGGCGGCGAGTCCAAGCTCGGGAACGGGAAACTTTCGGTATACCGATCGGGCGTCGCGTTTGGCGCGGGGTGGCTCCCCGTGGTGGACGGCAACGCGGGCGTATTTATTGATGCGCACGAGCTCAAGTGGGACGCGGTTTCGGGCGCCAAGGTGCTTGAAAACGAAAGCGACAGCGACATGCAAGCGCCAAACGGCCCGTCCTTCGCGCTGTCGCGAGACGGACCGTGGACAAACGTTTCGTCCAGCGCGCTGGGCGCCACGAGCGCGAGCGCGACGTTTCTGGGGCCGAACGGCGCCGTGGTGGTGGTTGACCGCACTGACGGGTGCGTACGGGCGCCCGCTTGTTTGGTCGCGAGGGACGTTCCGTTCGTTCTGGAAGCGAGGTTGGTCAGGCTGACTGACCGAAACCTCGACGAAGCGTCGCACGCCGCCGTTAACAACACGAAAACCTCCCCGCTAGTCGAGGTTTACGAAAGCGAGCGGTTCTTCCCCATCGCGGGGTGGCTCCCTCCGAAGAGCCCGTTCGACGAGTTCTTCACCGCGCGGTACGGCGACGTCCGGGGCGGGAATTCCACCTCGCACTTCGCGGACCAGCCTCTGCCGGAGGGGTGGCGTTGGGTAGGGGTAAGTTTACATTTCCCAAATCAGGCGGCACACTGTTTTATCTCTCAGCTGTTGACTGTTATCCATTCATCGCGATATACAAGACTGACACCTTTCTTCTCCACACTCAGCCGTGGCAGGTGGACCGGGACCACGACGTGGACGAGAAAGGCTGGGCGTTTGGCGTGACGTGGGTCACGCGGTGGCCGCCGCCCCGGGGGTCGCACAAAAGGGGGATCTGCGCGACGCGGCGACGGCGGTGGACGCGAAGGCGGGCGTTGATTGGCGATTCGAATGCCTCATCCCTGCAATCCCCTCTGCAGGCGGGCGACGACGCGCTCCTGGCGTGGCGCGGCGAACTGGGCCGCGACGGCTTGGCCCAAAAAAACGCGTGCGCCCTGCCGCTGGGATGCGGCGAGGTCTCGGTGGGAGGCGACGCTACTGTCGGTCTTGATTTGCGCGTGTTGGGTGAGACGGAAACAGACGGAAGCGGTGGCGTTTGGGCCTTTGATTTTGACGCGCAATCCTCGTCAAGCGGGCTCGTTCCTCCCACCGCGGCGTGGCCGGTGCCCGTGGGAAGGCTGGGGGGCGCGGCGGGGAAAGGGCCTTGGCTGGCGAGCTGCAGCTGCGCGACTAATTCGAAATGCGACGGCGATTCCAAAGAGACCACCGTGCGCTTCGTCTCGGTTTCGCTTGAGCAAGACACGGACGTGTCATCAGCGGTGGGCGTGGATGCGCTTCGTGAAGCGGTGGCGTACAGACTCGTGGCGCGCGCGCCCGTGGTGCTCACGAACGCCACGCCGACAACGTTGCAGTTCGTGCTGGTCCGTGACGTTGACGGCGGCGTCGCCGCGACGGGCGTCGCGCTTCCCGGCGTCGCGACTTCGATTTTCCACGCCGACCCGCGGGTGCCGTCGAGGCTTGAACTGGTACCCGTGGGCTCGGATGGGAAGGCAATGGGGCGGTGCATGCAAGCCGTAGGTCTGTTCGGAGACGCCAGGCTGGACTCTGGGCGAAACAAAGAACAACCCAAAGCGCCGTCTGAGTTGTTAGTGTCGCTGTTCGCCACGGGTGGTGATGTTTCGACGCCGCCGACCAACCTGCTTCGCTTCGTCGTCGCGATTAACAAAGCGGACGGCGACCTGCGTAACCGCGGTTTACCGGCCGGTCGACCCGGCGCACCAGCCGCCCTGGTGGTGGACATCAGGGCCGTGCTGGTCGTGGCGAACGGGTGTCCGTTTGCGTTGCAAATCTCCGCGGCGCAAACCGCGAGCGCAAACGATGCCTTTGTCGCGCCCGGCGCGCAAACCGTCGCGGCGACGCCCGAGTCGGGGCTTCGACAAACATTCACAAACAAAGGTAAGGGTTCCGACAGCACGGCGAAGAACGCGCAATTCGGTGGTGCTCTCGCGTTAACCCCTAGGGACCTGTGGATCGCCACGCCCGGTGGCGTTTCCACGAAAGTTACGCTCGCCCCGGGCGCGGCGCCGACTTTGTTCGCCGTGACGACGCGCGGGGGCGACGTTTTGGAGCTCGCCGTATCCGCGGACGCGTGGGCGCCGCACGGCGTCTCCGCTGCGGCGCTGCGACCGACCCTAAGAGCGGTCGTGTCCCCTACTCTTTCCATCCTGAACCTCTCCAACTGTACGGTAAACGTGGTCGCACAAGACAGGGGCGTCGGCGCGCTGCCTCAATCCCTGGCCCCGGGGGAAGGGCCCACTTGCGTCACGCGCGGGTTTTCGGTCAAGGACAAAAAAGGCGGAGCGTCGGACGACGCGGCGCTTGCTTTTTCTTTTTCCTCTGCGCGCGCTGAAAAAAAGGAAAACAAAACGGACGAGTTTCCAGCAACGCCCTTTGCGTCGGTTGCGGCAATCGAATGCAGCGGGGGCGCCGGGGCTTTGCTTTTGCTGCCCGGTGCTTCCCACTTACACAAGAGCGCCGCAACGCTAAGAGCCACCGTGGAGCGCGCCGGGGACGGGTGCCGGCTACTTGTCCTTCGCGGCGGCGACGGCGCGGCGGCGGCGGCGGTTGGCAACGCGCGCGTTTGCAACAAGTCGAGTGAGACAGTTTGGGTGAGGCAGACGCGACACGTGAACAGCACGGACAAGGAAACCGGTGGCGTAAACAGTACCGGCTGGATCCCCACCAGCGCTTGGGCCGAGGTGGGGAAAGGCGCGTGCGTGGCGTGGGCGATGCAGGACCGGTCTGTTTTCGAGACCGCGGAAGGTACCACGAAACTGACAAAAAAGTTGTCGGAGCGCTCCGCGTCCAAGTTCGCGGGTGACGCCGACGAAAATGAAGAAGAGAAAGAGGAAGAGGAGGACGAGTTTGAAAAACTGGACCAGGAAAACACGGCGTCAACCCAAAACGGGTTCGTGGAGATTTGTATCGGCGCCGACCCGGAAATCAAATCGAATCAAGATCAAGCGCGCGTCGTTGTTTCGGTGCCCGCGGATATCGCGCGGGGCGGGGACAAAATCCGTCAAGAAAAAGCGCTTTCCGGATCCGGTTCCGATACGGACAACTCCGAACCTGTTGCTGTTTTGCGGTTCGGGGCAGACAACTCTGACGCGGTCGCGATCGCGGTGCGCATGCGGTGGGACGGCGGGATCGTGTCGCTCACGATGGTTCCCGCCGGGGTTGGCGACGGCGGCGACGAGCACAAGAAGACTCCGACTCTTCTGGACAAGCGCGAACCGAAACTCGAACCGAAAAACCTTCGGGCCCGGGCTGCCCTTTCCCCCGAATCCGTGTTCCAGCTGTCCTTGCCGAGCGCGAGTTTAAGCCTTGTTGATGGCCACGACGAGATTTTGTTCATCAGCGCGGACGGCGTGGAATTCAGGAGCGGCGTGGGTTTGGGCGTGGAGGGCGGGTCGCAAGCCAACACCCTGGTCGTCGCCGCCGCGCAAATCGACGACCCGCGTTTCGGGTGCGCGTTTCCGATTGTCCTGTGGCACGACCCGAACCGAGGGCCGCTTTTACGCGCCACGCTGAGCTCAATCGCGCCGAGTAGTGTCGGTGTCGGAAGTTCCGACACTTCCGACACACAACACGACATCGCAACCGAGCTCGGAGCTCCGAAAACCGGAAACGCGGAAACGCGGTACCCCGCCGCGTGCGTAACCGCCGCGCCGGGTGGGGTGCATTGCAAGATACACGAGTCCTTAGTGTGGCGCCTCGTTGCGTTTGTTGGTGCCTTTTCTTCCGCCGGCGGTCAACCCGGAATTCACGGCACCGACGGTACCACCGATGCACGGACCACACTCAAGCCCGCCATCGCCACCGCGAAAAAGGTGGACCCCCCGATGCGCGTTGATATGTTCCGCCTGTCGCCGCTCCTGGCCAAGATCACGTTCAAGCCGAGCACCGGCCGTCGGCCGCCGAGCGTCGGCCCCGCCCTAGCTGCGACGCTTTCCATGTTACACCTGGACCGGTTACGGTTCGAGGTGCGGGAGTACCGATTCGGGGGCGGGCGGTTGCTTAGGGCATCGGACCTTTTAGTGAACGTGACCAATCATTGCAAACGTGAGGCCACGAAACAAATACTGGCGGTACTTGCGAGCGTGAACCACCTTTCCAACGTCGCGGGTACGCTGGAGCGGGCGGGGGATACGATTCGCGGGATTTCAGGTTCCCTAAACCGGGACGGGAAAGACAAAGATAACTCGGACGACGGCGACGACGATACCTACGAAAGCAGCCCCCGGCGAAGCGGCCTGGGAGATGCGATGCACGACCTAACAGGCGGCAGGAAGAACGTCGTGACGCAGACGTTGGTGGGCAGCGGCGAGCTGGTGGGCGGCGTTTTGGTAAGTATTTCCCACTCACCACATTCTGCCTCCCTGATTGCCCATACGAGACTGACATTTATTTTTTTACAATCAGGGCGGCGTGGGCGGGATCTTCACCAAGTCAATCGCCGGGTTTCGGAAAAGCGGCTTGAGCGGGTTCGCGGATGGCGCGGCGCGGGGCGTGGTTGGTTTAGGCACGAGCACCGCAGCGGGCGCCGTGGGGTTCGCGGCGAGAGTGGTGGAGGGCGTGGAAGCCACGGTGGGTGGGGTGCAGGACGGCGTGGGGGGTGTTTTGAGTTTAAGCGACGCCGCAGCGTTCGCGGCGGCGACGCCGCGGCGCGCGCCGCTCGCGGTGCGGGTACGTATTGCGCTCGCCTTTCCCAAATCCCAAAACTGTTTGCCGGTACACAAGACTGACAAATTCTTTTATTTATCGTAAGGGCGACGGCGTGATTCGTTGCTTTTCGGAAAGCGACTCGGAAGGCGCGCGGTTGTTACGGGTCGTGGCGTTCCCCAACACCGTGACGAAACAAAACGTGCAAGACACGTTGAACCCGCTGAATCTCGGAAACACGCTCGGGAACTTCAACGCGCCGCAAAGAAAACCGTTCAACGGCGACCGGTTCGAGGCTGTTTTCGATTTTGGTGACCCACCACCCAAAAAAACAACACTGTTGCTTTCGCACCGACGCGTGGGTCTGCTTTCCACAAACGAAGAAACCGTGGAGTGGGTTTTGTTACTCGCGGAAGTCGCGAGCGTGTCAATCGATAGCGACGACGACACACACGTGACCGTCCAAGCACGGAGCGCTGACGGGAGCGTCTCGCGAACCGTGCGGTGCGGGTCGAGGGAAAAGGCGAGCGACGTGGCGCGGCGAATACGGCAAGTCTGGCGAACTGCGCGAACCGCCGCGACGCGGGGCGCAGAGGGAGGCGTTCGCGGAGGGGGGGTGTTTTAGAGTCTAGGCTGTGTACAGTGCGATTCTTTCGTGGTGACATGATCTGCTGCGGGTCCCGAATACAGTGAGATTCTTTTTTATTGACATCTTGCGCTCGTCCCGAATACAGCGCGATTGTTTGGTACCGACAGCTCTGCGTGTCCTCTCTACACCGCGGCGTACGTCCCCACGGTCCTGTTGCCGTACATCACGTTCCCGTTTGGGTTCTGCACAACCGCGCCCTGTTGTTTCCGGTTGACTTCCTCGAACACACTGTGGAACTCCTGGTGGTGGATTTTGTTGCTGTCCTTGTCCATGGCATAGCACAGGAAAACCGCGTCCACGACGTTGAGCATGATCATCACGAAGAACATCAGAACCACGAAGGCGACGACGCCGGCGAGCACGCCCACGAGCGCGGCGTACAGACCGGCGTTCGCGGCGACTTGCACCGCGAACGTGGCGTAGGAAAGCAACCAAACCGCCACCCCGAACCCGCCCGCTAAAATCAAAGCTGTGCCTTGAAGAATCATCCCCGGGAACGCGTACGTGCCGTACGCGGCGAGGAAGTTCCGTGTGAGCAAATCGGTCACGCTGCTCGCGGCGTCGCAAAACGCGGCGCCCGTCATCGCCGCCTGCAGCGTGGCGAATTTCGAAATGTACTCGATGATGGCGTACAAACACTCTAAGCAGGAGGAGAGCAGGCACACCAACACGTTACCCCGGTTGTCCTCGTCCCTGCGCATGCGCTCCGTGGCTTGCTTCGCGAGTTCCACCATGGTTAGCACGAAGGAGCCGAAGCAAATCGTGCCGAATGACGGACCCAGGGCGTTGCGCAAGGAACCGCGCACCAGGCCGGAAAACTCGGTGGTACCGACGGGCGCGAAGTACCACTGGCACATCGTGCCTCCGATGACGTACAGCCGGGTTTCAAGACAAGCGGAGGTGACCCAGATCAGGGAAACGGACGCCAGCGTGGTGTAAAACGGAACCCAATTGTCGACCTGATACGATAAAAAAGAAAGTGTCAGTCTCGTATGGGCACAGTTGGCGGAATGTGGTGATTGGGAAATACTTACCCGCCACGCGCAGCAGTCCGTCGCGGCGCCCGTGAAGTCCAAACATTGAGCGCCTGTTTTGGAAACCGCTTGATGTGACACCGCGACGGTGCCGTTTTCAAACGCCCACATCACGGCGGCGACGGCGGGAAAAATGTAAAGCAGCGACCCAAAGGAAAGCCCAACCGTGGTGGTGATTATGTGCGGGTTGTCTTTCAGGCCTTGCGTGGAGACGGATAGCAGCGAAGCGACCAGGTTGAGCTCATCCGTCCACAGGTAGAAGCAAAACGCGGTGAGCGCTGTTATGTGAACGAAAAGTGTCAGTCGTGTATTGGGTGATGTATGGACAAACAGTCACAGCTTCGGCAAAACAGTGTCAGGATTTGGGAAACGCGCAACACGTACCTGTTAACAGGGTAAACACGATTCCCGGAACCAGGGAACCCATCGCCAGGAACGCCACGGCGAGTGACGCCATGACGCCGACTTTCACGTACACCACGGTCCACACCATGGTGTGCGCGCACATTTTGAACAGCGTGAGCATGCCTAGTCCTAGAAAGAAACTCGCGAACAAAGCGACGCACAGCCACGGCGCGGCGCCGTTGGTGAACTCCTTCGCGTCGAAGCGCTGGGTCGGGTCGGTCTTCGCGGTGACGGCGTCCGCTGGGGATTGACCCAGGCCGGCTGGCGGCGACTTGTCGCCTCGCACCGCCTTCGCGCGGTACCTCTGTTCGTTCTCGGCTAAGACATCCGCGAAGTGGAAGCCCGGTGCGGAACACTCCGCGCCGCTCGCCATTGCACTCGCATCTGGCGTTTCGCTCTTGTTCGTGTACGCCAGGAAGCCCCCAGCCGCGGTCGCCAGGATCACAGCAAGCAGAACCCAGGACCAAACCGCGTCTTGTTTCTTTCTGGGGAGTTTGAAAGGGAGGGGGGAGGTTAGGGGGGGGTTGGGTCCGGGTTGCCGGGGGCGTGGCAGAGCGTGTGCGTTGGGGAAAGATGGGAGATTGGCAAGACGCGTCGAGACTAAAAGCCGGGGCGAACGAAGTTTCAACACCCGAAAACATCCACGTGGCAGGTTGGCGGGCCGAGAGAAGCGCGTGACCCGTACCTCGGGCCGTGGTTGTACACGCCCTCGGGTTGCCCCAAAGGCGCGTACGCCGCGGACATCGTGGCGAGAGGGACACGACGCGGCGAGACTGTGAGGGGCGCGCGCGTCGTGGGGGAACGCGTCGACCAAAGACTCAGATTATGCTTCTTTATTTTCATGGCGCTTGTGGCGCGTGGAAGTCCAGGTAGGGTTTGATCGGCAACGTCGATGTGTGGTCAAGCCAGGCCCACCGCACTGCCCCCCCACACCCCTCGAGCGGTCCACCTCGCGGTCGAGACCCCTCCGTCCCTCGCGCGTGCGTAAGGCCACCCGTGAAGCGTCGTCACCGCACGACCGCACGACCGCACCGCGTTCGCCGCATCGGCCCCGTCCCGTCTCGCCCCAGGCATCGCATCTTCTTATCGAGACGCGAATATGTCGTGCGCGTCCACGTCTTCCGCGTCCGCGACCGCGTGTCGCGCGCTGACGAGCCGCCGCTGCGCTTCGTCTGAACATATCGGTTTGGCCGCGATCCCCAAAAATCGCGGCTTGACACGCGCCCGCGCACGCGTTTCCATCCGCGCCGGTGGCGAAGGCGACCCCCCCGTGCCCGTTGCGGTGCGCACCAGCAGTGGGCAGACGATCGACTGCATGAGCGCGTTGATGATGAACCGCATCATTTTCATCGGCGACCGGATCGACGAGAACGTTGCGACCCGGGTCTGCGCCGAGCTCCTCGCGCTGCAGTACGACGACCCGAAGAAAGACATACGTATCTTCCTAAACTGCGTAAACGGAACGCAGTACTGCGTGACGACTATTTTGGACATGATGGCGTACGTGTCATGCGACGTTTCCGTTATCGCGATGGGGTGCGTCGCAGGCCCGCCCGCGATGATCCTGGCGGGCGCCACGAAAGGCAAAAGGATGGCCTACCCGTCCGCAAGGATCATCTTGTCGCAACCTCTTGGTGGTTTATCAGGAACATCCTACGAAGTTCGAATCCAGGCGAAGGAGCTCTCCCGAAACGCCCGCATGCAAGTCGCGTTTTTCGCCAAGTTCACGGAAAAGCCGTTTGAGGAAATCGGCGAGTACCTGGTTCGTGATTCGTACATGAGCCCCACGGAAGCGATCGAGCTGAACCTGATTGACAGCATTCTGAGCGTGAACACGGACAAAATCGACAGGTCACGGACCGCGAAAGTCGCGGCGAAGTGAAGAAAAACAAACGCATTCTTTGCGTGTGATGGCGGGTAGTAACAAAGAGTTTGATCATACCTCACGTAAAACATAAATATATTCGCCACGAAATCAACTACACCGTCAGGTCTTGCATTTGCGGTTTCGCCGAAAGCGCCATCGCGAGGGGCGCCGGGAGTTGTTCGCCTCGCACGTTCGCGCGTGCGATTGTTTCCGCCGCCGCGCGCCGCGCCGCCTCCAGGAGAAACAAGTCGGTTTGAAGCGAGGCGTGAAACAAATCCAGGTTCACTCCGGATTGCTTTGTGCCGTAAATGTCGCCAGCGCCTCGCATGCGCAAGTCGCTTTCCGCGACGTGAAAGCCGTTGTTTGTTTTCTCCAGAACCTTGAGTCGATCGATCGCGCCGGTGCCGGCTTCTTCACCGACCAACAGGAAACACCGCGACTGTTTGCTGCCCCGGCCCACCCTGCCCCTGAGCTGGTGCAGCGTGGACACCCCGTGCCTGTCCGCGTCCTCGATGATAATCACACTGGCGTTCGGGACATCAACGCCAACCTCCACCACGGAGGTGGCGACTAAAACCTGCGTCGCACCCGACGTGAACTTGTCGAGCGCGCTGTTCTTCTCGTCGGCGCTCATTTTGCCGTGAAGCATCCCGAACTTGACGTCTTTGTAAACCGCCTCCAGCCTCGCGAACTCCTCTTCCGCGGATTTGAACCGCGCAAAATCCTCGGATTCGCTGGTCTTCACAAGCGGTGTGATGATGTAGCACTGCCCGCCTTGCTTGACTTCGTGTACCATGGCCTCGTACGCCGCCGCGTGGTTTTTCCCGGAAAGCAGCCGGGTAAAAATAGGCAAACGCCCCGCGGGTTTCTCGTCAATCGACGATAACGCCATCTCGCCGTGCTTGCACATCGCGAGCGTCCGCGGAATCGGCGTGGCGCTCATGGCGAGCATGTGCGGGGCGTGGCGCCAGGGAACCAGGGAGTCGTCTGCGTCTGAGTCCGAGGAGACATTCTTTTTGTCGGTGTCATTCTTTTTGTCGATTTTTTTAGTTTTTTTAGGCGAAGACACAGCCGTCTGCTCCGCGACAGAAACAAATTCCTCGTCCCCCGCGGCGGCCCACGCCGCCGCGTCCGCCGCGTCGCCGTCCTGCTCCCCCTCCTTTTCCCTCTGTGCCGATTCGTTTTCCGATTTCACAATCGCGAGCGCGTGGTCGACGTGCCGGCTTCGTTCCACGTACCCCCCAATCGGGCCCTTGCTCGCGAGCGCTGCCCGTTGCTCCACCCCGAACCGGTGTTGCTCGTCCACCACCGCGATACCAAGACTTTTAAAGACCACGTCGTCGGAAATCAGCGAGTGCGTGCCTACGATTATCTGCGCCGCGCCGTTTTCGATGGCTTGAAGCGCGACGTCCCGCGCTTTCTTGGTCATGCTGCCCGTTAGCAAAATAACCTTCGGCGGGTCACTTAGGCGCGACAGCATCTTGGTCAGCGTCTTGACGTGCTGCTGCGCGAGCACCTCCGTCGGGGCCATGAACGCGCCTTGGTGGCCGGCTTCCACGGCGGCGAGAATCGCAAGCGCGGCGACGATTGTTTTCCCGCACCCGACGTCGCCTCGAGAGTAACGCCGAAAGTGTCAGTCGGTCGGCCATGGGTATATCCGGGATTGGTATGAGGGATTGGAAAGGGTATACTGTACTCCATAGTATGAGGGATTGGAAATAGTCCCTTCTGGTCGTAATCGTCCAGGACGCAGGACGAGTATGGGCAATCAGGCAAGCGGAGCGTGGTGATTGGAAAAGCCCCGCACCTTGTAACATGCGCAACATGGGTTTCGTACCGGCCATGTCGTGGAAAATCTCCTCCAGGGCGTTCTCCTGGCCTCTGGTTAAGGAGAAATCAAGCACGTTCCTCAACGCGTCGCACAGCGCCGTGGACACCACGGCAACACCCTCGCCCCCCGAGTTCTGCGCGCGCTCGCGCTCGATCAACAGGCTTGTTTGAAGCAACACGAGCTCCTCAAACGCCAGTCGTTCCCGGGCGTCGCACACGCGCTCCACGGAATCCGGCCGGTGGATGTGTTTCATCGCGTCCACGTGCGACATTAAATTCAGCTCGGGAAGCACGCTGCTCTCCAGGCCTAGGGAAATGAGCATGGGATCCGCGGGCAACACCTTCGTCAAGCACTCCACCGCGGCTCGCTGGATCTCAGGCCACCGGTCGGGCGCGACATCGTGCTTTTTGGGATAGGTGGGGACAACCTCGCACTGCGCGTTTTGATCGACGTGCATCGCGAGCTGCGGCTTCTCGAGAGTCACGAGCCCCCGGGTTGTTTTGCCCGATAAAATTCCCCGCGCGCACACCAGCGACCCTGGTGTCAACTCCCGTTCCACGTCAACCGGGACGTACTCCCAGATTTTCATCTCGAAAGTCTCCACTACCGTTTGAGGTGTGCTTTGATTTTCGGGATTGGAATCGTCGCCCTCCACGCGCACGTCGATGAGCAACGTACTCGGCGCTTTGTGCCCCCAGCCTTTTCGCGAGGTAGGCGCTTTCAGGAACGACCCCACGGTGCCCACCACGAGCACCGCGGTGCCGTTCTGCATGCCGGGTTTGAACCGCGCGAACTCCTGTGATTGTAAAAGAAACGTGTCAGTCTTGCGTGGGAAAACAGGGAGGCGGGATTTGGGAAATGCAAATACGCACCTGGTATTTCCGCGGGTAACACCGCAGCACTTTCTCCACGGTGTCGATGTCGTGCTTTTTCAAAACGTTTAAAACCTTTGTCGAAACGCCGTGGTTCTTCAGCTCGTCAACCGGAATCGGGGCCCACGAGGAGTGGTCTTTGCGTAGCTTGGCGTGCAACTCCGCGATTGACGGGTCAACGGGGTTGGCGTCTTTTTTGTGGACATCCCCGGGTCCGTTACTCTCGCCAACAACCGCGCTGAAATCAGACGCTTCCACGATGCGCGCGAAATCCATGGTTTCGGGAACGAAGCCGTTGATCGGATCCGCGGCGATCCAAAACGGTTTACGTAACGGTTTTTCCGGTTGGTCGCTCACGGCGTGTGTGTGCGCAGAGAAGGCTGAGGAAAATTCGTCGTCGTCGTCCTCGTCCTCGGACAGATCGTCCAGCTCCGCGGTCGCGATACCGCCCGATCCCAAAACGTCAATCTCGCCTCGGTCGCTCGTCACGATGGGCGTCGCGCCGAAACCGAACGGCGCCGACGAGCCAGGCCTCGACCCCACCGACCCCACCGGCGTCGCCACCGCGACGCGACGCATTACGTTTTTCGACGGGTCCCCCAGGGAAAACGAATGACTCGCCATCGCCGCCACCGCCGCCGCGAGTTTCTCGCCGTCGCCCCGGTTTTGGATAACCTCCCCTTGCGATAAATAAAAGAAAGTGTCAGTCTTGTGTGGGCAAACAGTGTGCCTGGATTTGGGAAACGCGCAATTCGTACCCGACCCAACGCCGACGGTGCCTTCCAGGGAAACCCCCAGAATGCCCTCCAAAACGTCACCAAGCATCCGCGCGTCCGCCTGCGCCCTGTGCGCGGCCTCACCCGCTACCGGTCCGCACTCGAAGTGCCTTGCGAGGGTTTCAAGCTTGAAGCTCCCGCCCACCGTGTCTTTGTGCAGCTGCGATTGGTACACGAAAAGGGTTAGTCTTTCGTGATGTGTATGAGTAAACAGTCGTAGTAATCGGTCCGAACAGTCACCAGCTGAGAGATTAAACGGGCGGTGTGTCGGATTTGGGAAAGGTCCAAGGCCGTACCTGTTTCCTGGCCAGGGGAAGGGTGTCCACGAACCGCCACTCATCAGGCAGTTCCTTACCCAGCCTTCGGTACTCGGCTTGCAGGAACCCAGCGTCGAACTGCCTGGCGTTGTGCGCGGCGAGAATCACGGGGGCGCCATTTCCTTTTTCCCGGGCGATAAGAACGAACGCTTCCAACAACTCCGCGGCTCTGGCGAAGGACGGCACCGAAGGCGCGCTGACCTGGTACGATTAACAAGAAAGTGTCAGTCTCTCGTAACGTGTATTACGTAAACAGTCAGGGTAATGGGCAGAGGTAGTAGTCCCTTCTGGTACGAGTATGGGCAATCGCAGAGGCGGAACGTGGTGAATGGGAAATACGTACCATGCTGTTCGTGATCCCGGTGAGCTGCGTGATGTGGTGCGGGATTGAGAACCGCCCGGGGTTGATCAAGGTGCTCATGGGTTGGTGCGTTTTGTCCGTCACGTTCACAGCCGCGATTTCGATGATCCGGTTTTTCTCTTTCGAAAGCCCGGTGGTTTCAAGATCAAACGCGATGACGATTGGGATTTCGCGAGAGGGCGATCTTTTGGGGGTTGACATTTTGCTTCCCGACCCGGCCATCGTCGGTAACAAAATCTCGCCAACAGGTGTGCCGCCAACGCCAACAGAGGTCCTTGAAGACGCGCCTCCAACGTGTTGTGCACTTTGCAAAACTTCAAGAGCTTGCGGAGCCGTCGCCGTCGGTGACGAGCCCGAGGAAGAATCGCTCCACGCCGAGGTCCCTTTCGTGTCCGTCGCAGGCCGCGCGTTTCGCCGTTGCGCGCCGCTGAACGCTCTCTGCCTCGAATCAGACACAGTAGGCGCTTCACTCTGCGTGGGAGGCGCCCAGGCTTGTTTCGGGGTGGCGGGTTGTTGTTGCAGTTGCTGCTGCTGCTGCTGCTGCTGTTGATGTTGCTGTTGATGTTGCTGTTGATGTTGCAGGCCTTCGACACCACCGACGCGCTCGTGCCTGTACAGCGCCGAGCCCAGCCGTCGCAGCAAGTCGTCTCTGCCTCTTAAATCCATGGCGCCG
>Ga0209711_10003313_pt1 | contig 13662 bp, 9 predicted proteins | sample ArcticOcean_MG_C_7_FD_187441 | JGI IMG/M metagenome (GOLD analysis project Ga0209711, IMG submission 187441) | Marine microbial communities from western Arctic Ocean - ArcticOcean_MG_CB11_88 (SPAdes) (version 2) | ecosystem: Environmental > Aquatic > Marine > Oceanic | place: Arctic Ocean... | reverse complement strand
AATGGCTAAGCCAATACCTTGGCCAACCATCTGTCCAGCTTGAAGCATTGATGTCGTTTGAACTTTAAGTGCTTGATCTATATTATATTCTTTTTGATAAGTTTTAATAGAAGATTGGAAGGCTCCTAAAGGATCTAAACTAATTAAGTTTTCATTCTTTAAATCTTTAAGATGAATTTTTTTTAACTTATTCAATTTATGATTTTTAGGTAAAGCAATTACTGCTGAAAATTTAATAAAACTTTTTTTTTGAAAAATTCTTTGTTCAAATGGGAGTGAAGCTAGGGCAACGTCAAAATGTTCACCTCCTTCCCAGTGGATTAATTCTGTTCTACTTTTTATTGTAACACTAATATTTGTAGAAGGGTTCTTTGAGCAGAAAACTTTTAAAGCCAAAGGAACTATACTATGGCCTAAAGAGTTTAAAGTTATGATTCTTAAGCGAGCATATTGATGTTGTTTTATTTGTTTTGCAATTGTAGGTATCTGATCAATTCCATTTAATAGTGGTTCTATTTCTTTATAAAAGGACTCACCTCTAGCGGTTATTTGAATCTTGCCTTTCATTCTATTGAATAATGGGAATCCAAGCTCTTCTTCTAAATTCCCTATTAAGCGACTTACCCCAGATTGAGTTAGGCCTAGTTTATCTGACGCACCAGTAATAGAACTTGATTCCATCACAGCTCTAAACGCAGATAGTTTTTTAATATTAAGCAATTACAAACCTCATGATTTTTAATCATGATATCATAATAATTTAGCAATTGTAATCATGACTTTAATTTTTATAGTGTATATATATTTTAAAGAATTATTTCGGCTATTAATTTTTGACTTAATTGAAAATTATAGTTTAAAAAAAGGGGGGAATTATGTTTTTAAAATCGATTGTCAAAATTATTTTAGTTGGTGTTGCTATTACTTTTAGTTTAATTATTTCAGCTGTAGCAGATACTTATCCATCTAAATCAATAAAATTAATAGTGCCATACGGTGCTGGAGGAGGTGGAGATACAACCTCTAGATTTATTGCTGATATAGCAACGGATATATTAGGAGTAAAAGTAATAGTAGAAAATAAAACAGGTGGCGGAGGAACCATTGGAATTGGTGCCGTAGCAAAGTCAAAACCTGATGGTTACACAATAGGTTTTATTTCAACTAGTCCAATTACTATAAGGCCACATTTCATGAAAATGCAATATAAGCCAATGAAAGACTTTACTTATTTAGGGCAATTTGTATCAAGTCCAATGCCAGTTATTATGAGAAGCAATGGGGAATGGAAAAATTTTGAAGAAATGATGGATTTTGCTAAATCCAACCCTGGAAAATTACGTTGGTCAACGGCAGGACAAAAGGGTGGTCCTCATATGGCCATGTTAGCAGCGTTTAAACAAGAAGGCGCTAAAACAACTTATGTTCCATTTAAAGGAGGAGCAAAAGCTTTGGCAGCACTATTAGGTGAAACTATAGATATGGCTGTCATATCAGATTTTGCAGCTCCATTAGCTTCTGGTAGCATCAAAATAATTGCTGAATCCACACCTGATCGTAATCCATCTGCTCCTAAAGTTAAAACTTTAGCAGAGCTTGGGTATCCTCTGTCTCCTGCAATATTTTTTGGCTTAGCAGGTCCAAGTGGGTTATCAAAAGATGTTGTTGCTAAATGGGATGATGCTCTAGCAAAAGTTATGAAATCAAAAAAGTTTCTAGACTTGTTAAAAAAATTAAAAGCTACGCCTAAGTATGCTAATTCATCTGACTTCACTAAAAGTGTTAAGGCAGATTATAATGCAGCCGGTAAAGTTCTTGCTGGGGTTAAGTTCTAAAAATACAATATATAAATTTACAGAGAAAATTCTATTTTTCTCTGTAAATAACCTTTAATGGAAAATCATGAATAACGTCAAAACATTTAACGAAGGATCATTAATTTTAGTGTTGCTTTCACTAACCTTGTTTTTTAATTTTTGGGTTGTTCCTTTTGGTGTCGCTGACCCAGAAAACTTCGGTTATGAGGATGGTCTGGCTCCTAGCTTTGCTGTATATCTTGTAGGAATTTTAGCTTTTGTAACTTTAATGTATCAGTTTATTAAAGTATTTATTTTTAAAATAAACAAAGTTACTAATTCGAATACAAAATTAAATTCATTTGAGGTTTTATCAATAACCAGATCTAAAAAAATTATTTCATCATGTTTGATTTATTCTTTTTTACTGGTTCCTAATATAGGTTTTTATTTTGGAAGTATAATTTTTATTATTACTCTCAGTGTTTTGATGGGTGAAAGAAGAGTGTCAATTTTAACAGTTGTACCTTTGATTGTAATGTTATTTATTTTTTTAGGTTTTGAAAAAGGATTTCAAATTTTTCTTCCTGAAGATATTTTTTTTAAAAATATATTTAGAAAGTTAAATTAGTATGATTGAAAATATACTTGCTGGACTAGCTTTGGCTACAACTCCAGAAGCATTAATAGCAATTTTTGTTGGATTAATAGCAGGTCAAATTTTAGGAGCTATCCCTGGTTTGACAGCTTCAATGGCGGTAGCTTTATTAGTGCCATACACGTTTTATTTAGACCCTTGGGTTGGTATACCAATGCTTTTAGGGATGTTTAAAGGTTCCTTGTTTGGTAGTTCAATTACAGCAATTTTAATCAAAACACCTGGAGCTCCAGCAGCAGCAGCTACAGTTCTTGATGGCTATCCACTTGCTCAAAAAGGTAAGGGTGTAAAGGCAATGAAGATGGCACTTTATTCATCTGTATTTGGAGATACCTTTAGTGATATAATGTTAATTGTTGCAGCTGGTTTTTTAGCAGCTGTAGCATTAAATTTTGGTCCACCTGAATACACTTTGTTAACGGCTTTTTCTTTGATATGTGTAAGTTCATTAACAGGTAAATCTGCATGGAAGGGATTATTTTCTGTTTTTCTTGGTATGATAATTGGTATGATTGGACTTGATCCTATTACTGCAACTCCAAGGTTAACATTTGATTATTTGGAATTAGAAGAAGGTATAGGTTTGATTCCAATGCTTATTGGTACTTTAGCTGTATCAGAGGCATTGCTTCAAATGGAGCAACCAATAAAATCATTAGCGTCTAGTACATTAAAGTTTTCTAAAAAGAAAATTGATAATGTTGTTACATGGGCTGAATTTAAATTTTGTCTTCCTACAATTATTAAATCTTCTGCTTTAGGCACTATGATTGGTGCTATGCCTGGTTTAGGCGCAACGGTTGCTGCATTTTTAGCTTATGGAGAAGCTAAAAGAACTTCTAAAACACCAGAAGAATTTGGAAAAGGGTCTCTAGAAGGGATAGCATCAGCAGAAGCAGCAAACAATGCTGTTTCAGGTGCTAATATGATTCCATTACTGGCATTTGGAATTCCAGGAGATATTGCAGCAGCCTTAATAATGGGTGCCTTTTTAATTCAAGGTATTACTTTAGGGCCAGTTGTTTTTAAAGAAAACCCAGTGGAAATTTATGCAATATATTCAGCTTTAATAGTTGCAAATATTTTTAATTTATTTTTAGGACAGTACCTTATTAAAATGTGTAAGCATGTTGTAACTGTTCCAAAAAGGTTGCTTTTCCCAATTGTCCTAGTTGTAGCCTCTGCTGGAGCTTATGCTTTGAGAGGTTCGCTATTTGATATTCAATTAGTTTTCATCTTTGGGATATTAGGTTATTTTATGTTAAAAAATGATATTCCTACAGTTCCTATGTTAATAGGATTTATTCTAACTCCAATTTTTGAAGAAAACTTAAGAATAACTCTTTTGTTAAGTTCATCTCATGATCTTAATATTGCATTTATTTTAGTAAGACCAGCATTTTTGGTCCTTCTATTAATAATGATTGCATCAGCTATTATTTTTTTTAAAAGACAAAAAAATAAATAAATTTTTAGGAAATTATATATGACAAATATTTCAAATGATCCAAGGTCTAAAATAAAAGTTGTTACTATGAATGGTAATTTAATGCCTCTTAATGAAGCAAAGGTTTCAATTACAGCTCCAGGTTTATCTTATGCAGCTTTAGTATTTGAGGGCATTAGAGCTTATTGGAACGAAAACGATCAAGAGCTACTTGTTTTTAGATTAGATGATCATTTAAAGCGTTTTTCTAATTCTATGAAAATTCTAAAATTTGAGAAAACACCTAGTTTAGATTTGATTAAAAAACAAATAATAGAAAATATAATTGCAAATAATTATAAAGAAGACATATACATCAGATTGCAGGGTTATATAGATGATTGGGGAGAAATGGCTTTAAGATCTCCTGTTAGCACTTCAATTGTGAGTTACCCTAGACCAAGAAGTATTGACTTTAATAAGGGAAAAAATTTTACAGTAAGTTCTTGGCAACGTCTAGATGATAACGCTAGTCCACCTAGGGTTAAAGCTTCTGCAAATTATCTAAATAGCAGACTAGCAAGTATTCAAGCTAAGGAAAGTGGTTACGAAGGAGCTATATTATTAACGTCAAATGGTAAAGTTAGTGAAGGTCCAGGAGGATGTATTTTTTTAATAAGAGAGGGTGTTATGATTACGCCATCTGTATCAAGTGGAATTCTAGAAAGTATCACAAGAGATAGTGTTCTTAAAATAGCAAAGGAAAAAAATTTAATAGTCGAATCTCGCGATGTAGATAGAACAGAATTATATATTGCAGACGAAATTTTTTATTGTGGAACAGGTCAAGAAATAATGCCGATATTAAGTGTTGATAAAATTTTAGCAGGAGAAGGCAAAGTTGGAGATATTACAGCATTATTCCAAAAAGAATACACTCAAATTGTTAGAGGTGAAAATGAAGCTTTTAATTTTTGGATTACTCCAATTTATTATAAATAAGGTGCGTTAATCATGTCGTCTATAAATTCTATAAAACTAGGTATAATTTGGAAGAGATTGAATGGGATGATTGATGAAGTTGCAGAAAGCTTCATACGATCCTCTTTTTCTGCTGTAGTTAGAGAAAATTATGACATGGCTTTTAGTCTTTTGGATACAAAAGGAAGACAGTTTATCCAAACAAAAAAAAGCATTCCATCTTTCATTGGAACTTTACCTCATACTCTCCAAGAAATTTTAAAAATAATACCTTTAGAAGATTTCAATGAAGGAGATGTCGTTATTTCAAATGATTCTTGGTTAGGAACGGGACATTTGAATGACATTACTATGATTTGTCCTATTTTTAGAAAAGGTAAAATTATAGCATTTGCAGGCAGTACAGCTCATACTGTGGATATAGGAGGGGCTCCATCTCCTATTGCTAGAGATTGCTTTGAAGAAGGATTATGTATCCCAGTTTCAAAAATATTGGAAAAAGGCAAAGAAAACAAAATAATTATATCTTTCTTAGAACAGAATTTAAGAGAACCAGATGAAACACTTGGTGATATAAGATCTCAATTTTCTGCATATAAAGTTGCTTCTGAAAAACTTTTACAACTTCTTGATGAAGAAAAAATTGATGATCTTGATTTTATAGTTAAAAAAATATTGGATTTGTCTGAACAGAGTATGCGAAACAAAATATTAAATATAAGTGATGGAGATTATACAGATGAAATGTTTGTAGATGGATTTGAAGAACCACTGAAAATTAAATGTAAAATCACAATTAAAAAGAGCCAATTAACTGTTGATTTTGCTGGCACATCACCTCAAATCAATAGACCAATTAATAGTGTTTTTAATTATACTTATGCATATGCTTGTTATGCTCTAAAGTGTGCAATTGATCCTAAGTCTCCAAATAACGATGGTTCATTTAGACCTATTGTAATAAAGGCACCAGAAGGATCTATTGTTAATGCAATGCGTCCTGCTCCAGTTTGGGGGAGACATTTAACAGGCCATTATGTTCCTCCTTCTATATATGGAGCTTTATCAAAAGTTATCCCTAAAAATATTATAGCTGAATCTGGATCTCCACTCTGGAATATTTACTTTAAAGGTAGAGGAGAGAGTGATGATAAAACATTTGTGAAAATGTTTTTCATGAACGGAGGACATGGAGCTAGGGCGAAGAGTGACGGTCCTGGTTGTTTAAGTTTTCCAAGTAATGTTTCAAATCAATCTATTGAACAATTTGAAAATCAAGTTCCTTTAATTGTAAAAGAAAAATCTTTTATCAAAGACACTCAAGGTATTGGGAAACACGTTGGAGGTCCAGCTCAAAAGCTTTCATTTGAATCAACATCTAATAAACCTATAATAATGACAATCCGTCATGAAAGAGTTTTATTTCCGCCTAGGGGAGTTTTAGGCGGTGGAGAAGGATCTAAAGGTATAGACCTTGTTGATAATAGAAAAATTCCAGCAAAAAGCTCTATAACTCTTAATAAAGGAAGCGTGGCTTCATTTCAAACGCCTGGTGGTGGAGGTATGTTTCCTGCAAATCAAAGAGATAAGAAAAAAATAATAGCAGATATAAAGTCAGGTCTCCTGAGTTTAAAGAAAGCTAAATCAGTTTATGGATATAGTCCGTCAAAAAAAGATTAAATCAATAGGAATAAATTAATGTCAACTAATAATAACTTTCGAATAGGAGTAGATATAGGTGGAACTTTTACTGATATCGTTGCTGTTAGAGAAAATAGTGGGGAAAAGTTTAACGGAAAAGTTTTAACCACGCCTATGAATCCATCTGAGGGAGTTCTCCAAGGTGTTTCAGAAATAATAAAAAAACATAATATAAACCCAGAAAATTGTAGAATAATTCACGGTACTACATTAGTTGCAAATGCTTTGATTGAAAGAAAAGGAGTTGAAACAGCTCTTTTAACAACAGAGGGTTTCAAAGATGTTTTAGAAATAGGAAGAGAGTGGCGATATGATTTATTTTCTCTTGATTTAGAAATGCCAAATCCTATCGTTCCAAGACATCTTAGATTTGAGATTAAAGAAAGATTAGATTATAAGGGAGATATATTAGTATCATTAGACCAAAATGAACTAATTTTGATTGCAAAAAAACTAGCTAAGTTAAATATTAGAACTCTTGCTATTGTATTTATGCATTCTTTTAAAAACTCTATCCATGAAGAATTAGCAAAAAATATTTTTAATAAATATGCTCCCAATATTAATTTATGTTTATCGAGTTCTGTAAGCCCTGAAATAGGAGAATATGAAAGGACTTCTACAACTGTTGCTAATGCTTATGTTCAAACTATTTTTAAAAGTTACATTGATGCATTAGTAAAAGGATTAAAAAAAATTGGAATAAAAAATGATTTATTTTTAATGCTTTCTGATGGTGGAATAGTGCATCAAAAAACTGCAGTGGAGTATCCAATTAGACTTGTTCAATCAGGGCCAGCAGGAGGGGCTCAAGCAGCTACTTTATATGGAAGATCAACTAATTCAAATGATGTTCTTTGTTTTGATATGGGCGGAACTACTGCTAAAGCTTGCCTAATAGAAAATGGAAAGCCTTCAAGAACTACAGTTTTTGAAGTTGCGCGTGTTTATCGATTTGCAAAAGGTAGTGGATTACCATTGCAAGTTCCAGTTATAGACATGATTGAAATTGGAGCTGGTGGAGGCAGTATAGCAAGAATAGACGATATGGGACTTATACAAGTTGGACCTGATAGTTCAGGATCTTTTCCAGGCCCTGCATGCTATAACTTAGGTGGCAAGCATCCAACAGTGACTGACTCTGACTTAGTTTTGGGTTATTTAGATGCTGAAAATTTCTTAGGGGGAGACATGAAGCTTGAAAAAAAATTAGCAGAGCAAGCAATTAAAACTTTTATTGCTGAGCCAATGAAAATTTCAGTTTTAGAAGCGGCTTGGGCTATTCACGAAATAGTTACTGAAAATATGTCTCAAGCAGCAAGTATTCATGCTTTAGAAAAAGGACGTAAAATAGAAAAGTATACAATGATACCAATCGGAGGAGCAGGCCCTGTTCATGCTTGTAGCTTGATGTCTAAAATGAACCTTAATAAAATGATCAGTCCACCAGATGCAGGAGTTGCTTCTGCTATTGGTATGACAGCTTCTCCTAATTCATTTGAATTAGTTCAAGCTGATATGCAGCAATTAGAATTGTTAAACTTTACTAAAATGAAGAAAGCTTTTCTTGATATGGAAAAGAAAGGTACAAAGCTACTGTTACAAACTGGTACAAATAAAAAGCATATAAGTATTAATAATAGTACTTTAATGAGGTATGTAGGGCAAGGATATGAAATTGAAGTACCTCTTAATAAAGAGGTTCTAAGTTTAAAAAATATTAAAAATATTAAACTTGAATTTGAAAAAGTTTATCAAAATCTTTTTGGCAGAATTGAAAAAATGCCAATGGAAATTATATCTTGGAGAACTATTGCATCAGGTCCATTGCCTAACTTTTCTCTCAACTTTAATGTAAAGAAAAAGAGTCTATCAAAAGAAAAGAAGAGAAAAGTGTTTTTTGGAGGAAAAAAATTTAATGATACAATTGTTTTAGATAGATCTTCATTAAGTAAAACTTTTAAATCTATCGGCCCTTTAATAATAGAAGAAAGAGAATCAACATTAGTTATCCCTCCAAATTTTAAAGTGCAGATGCATGAAAGTGGCAACTTAATAATAAATAATATTGTTAAGGATTAATTATGAACAAAGAAAATAATTTAACTATAGCTAAAGCCTTGATGAGATTTTTAAAATCTGTTGGAGTAAAAAATATATATGGGGTACCTGGCGGTGGAAGTAGTTTAGATTTAATCGATGCGGCAGAAGAAAATGGTATAAATTTTTTTCTTGTAAAAAGAGAAGATAATGCTGTTATTATGGCATCTGTGTCAGGAGATTTAACAAATACAATTGGTGTTGCTCTTGTTACAAAAGGACCAGGGCTTTCAAATGCTATGAACGGTATTGCTTATGCATGTCTTGATAGATCTCCATTAATTTTGTTCAGTGATGGATTTTCTTCTAAACTTAGTTCATTTGTTACTCATCAGGTTTTTGATCAAAAAAAATTAATGTCACCATTTAGTAAAGGATATTCAAATTTAAATGATGATAACCCATTGAACGATTTCCAAAAAGTTGTATCACAGGCTTTTTCGGCACCATACGGACCAGTTTATATAGAATTAATAACAGCTGTTGCACAAAAAAATATTGAAATAAAAAATGAATTTGAAAAGAAGCAAGTTGATATTGTTCCTACAACTTTAGATATAGATAAATCTAAAGCTCTACTATTAGAGTCAAAAAAGCCAGTAATTGTTCTCGGCTTGGAAAATTTAAGATCACAGTCGTTTAAAGAAATAAACGATTTATTAAAAGTTTTAAATTGTCCTGTTTTTGTAACTTATAAAGCTAAGGGAGTTGTTGCAGATAGTGACAAAAATTTTGTAGGGATATTTACAGGTGGAAAAGTAGAACAAGCATGTATATTAGAGTCTGATTTAATTATTTTAATAGGGTTAGATCCAGTTGAACTGATTTTGCAACCATGGCCTTATAATATACCTGTACTTAATATTTCTGTCATGAAATATGAAATACACTATGTCAAGCCATCAGCTAATCTTTATGGAAATTTAAGTCAAAATATAAAACTAATTTCTGAAATTGCTATTCTTTCTGATTGGGTAGATAAAAAGATTGATTTTTTTAAAAACGAAATCAAATCAAAACTTTTTTTCCCAACTGATGATAAATTAAATCCTCAATCAATTGTAGAATTAGCACAAAAATATTCTGTTACTAATCCAAGAGTAACAGTTGATGCTGGCGCACACATGTTTTCTGCAACAGCTTTTTGGAAATGCAAAGAACCCTATGATCTATTGATTTCAAATGGATTGGCTACTATGGGTTATGCTCTTCCTGCTGCAATAGCGGCATCAATTGAGAACAATGAAAGAGGAGCAATTGCTTTTACAGGTGATGGTGGTTTTATGATGTGCTGTAGTGAATTAGCTACTGCTGCTCAATTTAATTGCAATATACTTGTTATCGTTTTTAATGACGGGGCTTTATCTCTAATTGATATAAAGCAAAAATCAAGAAATTTAACTAGAAAAGGTACGACTTGGCCTCAATCAGACTTTGCAAAAGTTGCTGAAGGTTTTGGTTGTAAGTCTTGGAGAGTTTCTAATGTTGAGGATTATAAAAAAGCTTTAATTGATGCTTCTCAACATGATGGGCCAAAACTTATAGACGTTCTAGTTAACCCTGAAGGTTATTCAGAGCAACTTAAATCCTTAAGAGGATAATAATTGAAAAGGTGTGTAAATGGACTTTAATTTATCAGAAGAACAAATAATTTTTAAAGACTCAGTTAGAAATCTTGCTGAACGTCATTTAAAAGAGAATAACTTAGAACGTGCGCATGATCCAAATTTCCCTAAAGATATTGCACGATTATTTGCAAAAAATGGTTTGATGGGTATCCCTATTCCTGAAAAGGATGGAGGGCAAGGTGGTAAATTAATGGATGCTGTTATTGCCATAGAGCAAGTTGCATTAGTTTGCCCTAGAAGTGCAGATGTAATTCAATCTGGAAGCTTTGGACCACTTAGAACTTTTGCTGAGTATGCTTCTTCTTTTCAAAAAGAAAAATATTTAACAAAATTATTAAATGGAGAAATTGTAATTGCACTTGGAATGACAGAACCAAATGCTGGATCTGCGGTTACTGATTTAACTACCAAGGCGATCCCAGATGGAGATGGTTTTAGAATTTCAGGAAGCAAAATTTTTACAAGTAATTCTCCTGATGCAGATATATTCCTAGTTTATGTTAGTTATGGAGAGGGAATAAATGGAATTGGTTCAGTGTTAATGGATAGAAGTATGGCTGGATTTTCATTAGGAAAACCATCTAAATATACAAATGGTGAAGAATGGTGTGCTCTTTATTTTGACAATGTATATATTCCCAAGGAAAATATTTTATTGGGACCAGGAGGGTTTAAAAAACAAATTGCAGGATTTAATGCTGAAAGAATTGGGAATACGGCTAGATCGCTTGCTGTAGGAGAGTTTGCATATAATCTAGCAAGAGAACATGCATTAACTAGGGAACAATTTGGAAGACCAATTTGTGAATTCCAAGGTATCCAATGGAAATTTGCTGATATGAAAATCCAGATTGATGCAGGTCGTTTGCTTCTTTATAGAGCCGCTATTAATGCTGACAAAGGTTTCCCTTCATCTAAAGAAACTTCCATTGCTAAAGCTTTTTGTAATAAGGCAGGTTTTGATATTTGTAACGAAGCCATGCAAGTTATGGGTGGTATGGGCTACTCTCAAGAATCACTGGTTGAGTATTGTTTTAGAAAATCTAGAGGATGGCAGATTGCAGGAGGGTCAACGGAAATGATGAAAAATCGAATTGCAGAAGATGTTTTTGAGAGAAGATTTTCTCAACGTCCTCCTAAAATATAATTTTTTCTATGATTGATAAAAAATTACAAAATGCATTTTTATCTCCTAAATCAATAGCGATTGTTGGAGCCTCCTCAAATCCAAAGAAGACAAGTGCGCGAGTGCAAAGGTATCTAGTTAATCATGGATATAAAGGAGATGTTTTTCCTGTAAATCCTAATAGAGAAGAAATATTTGGTTTAAAAAGCTATCCAAATCTTACTGAAATTAAAAAGACAATTGATCATGTTTTTATTGCAGTAGATGGTGATAAAATTTTACCTTCAATAATTGAAGCTGTGTCTCTAAATATTAAGTGTGCAACTATTCTTTCTGGAGGGTTTAGTGAGGCAGGTGAGGAAGGAGTAAAAGCAGAAAAAAAAATTTTAGAAATAGCAAAAAAAGGAAAATTAAGAATTTTAGGGCCCAATAGTATAGGTCTAATTAACATTTCAGATTCAGTTACATTAAGTGCTAATGCTATGCTTGAATTAGAAACATTAAAACCAGGTGGCCTAAGTGTTATTTCTCAAAGTGGAAGTCTTATAGGAGCATTATTATCTCATGGTAATACAAGAGACATTGGTTTTTCAAAATTAATTTCTGTAGGAAATGAATCTGATTTATCAGTTGCAGAAATTGGAGAAATGCTTGTTGCAGATAAAAATACTGAAACAATTCTTTTGTTTCTTGAAACATTAAGAAACAGTGAATCTGTTGCAACTATGGCTAGAGCAGCTAGGCTAGCGGGTAAACCTTTAATAGTTTATAAATTAGGAAAGTCAGAATTAGGTCAAGAACTAGCAAAATCTCATACTGGTGCGTTAGCCGGTTCAGATGCGGCTTTTAATGCTTTTTTAAAATATAACGGAATAGCAAGAGTAGATCAATTTGAAACATTAATAGAAGTTCCTAATCTTTTTAGGAAACATAAAAAAAACTCTAAAAAAAGAGTTGGTGTGGTAACAACAACTGGAGGTGGAGGGGCTATGGTTATAGATAGTTTATCTAATCTAGGCGTAGATATTGTTGCCCCTGGTTTAAAGATTTCTGATTTTTTGAAAAACTATAATATAGAGTATAATGGCTCAAAATTAATTGATCTTACAATAGCTGGTACAAAACCTGAAATTGTATCTAATGTAATAGGATTATTGATGGAAAAATCAGATATTGACCTGGTTTTAATGGTTGTGGGTTCATCAGCAAAATTTAAACCAGATCAAGCTGTTGAACCTTTAATTAAATGGAAAGATAATTCAAAACCATTAGCAGTTTACATTGCCCCAGATGCCCCAGATGCTCTGAAAATGCTGAATGAAAATAAGATAGCTGGTTTTCGAACTCCTGAAGGATGCGCGGATGGCATTAATTCCTTTTTAAATTTATCTGAGGTAAAACTATTACCTAATAAAATAATGAGTAAAATTCATGTTGAATTAGAAAAGCTGTTATGTTTTTCAATTGAAGAAAATTTAACTGAAAAAGAAGCTCTTGATATATTTAAAATGATTGGAATTCAGGTTGTTCAATCTAAAGAATTTTTAAATCAAGATTTGGCTTTATCTATAAGTAACGAAATGTCATTTCCATTAGTTATGAAAGTTTTATCTAATGAAATTCTTCACAAAACAGATGTAGATGGAATAAGATTAAATATTCAAAATCAAAAAGATATTAAATCTGCCTATACTGATCTAAGTAAAGTTTATAAAAATAGTAATATTAAAAAAGAAAACCAAAAATTTTTACTTCAAAAAATGGAATTTGGTTTAACTGAAGTTATATTAGGTTATAGAGTTGATGAGTTAGTAGGGCCAATAGTTGTTTTAGGTTCTGGTGGAGTTCTTGCAGAAATTCTTGATGACAAGTCAGTTCGAATAGCTCCAGTAGCAATAAGTGACGCTATGGAAATGATAGAAGAGGTGAAAGCTTTATCCATAATTAATGGTTATAGAGGCATGCCAAAGGGTGATATTTTCAGTTTAGCAAAAGCAATAGTGTCTATATCTAAATTATCGTTTAATAAAAAAATTAAAGAAGCTGAAATAAATCCACTTATTATAAAAAATGATGGAAAAGGTGTGGTTGCTGTTGACGGATTAATTGTTTTGAAAATTAATGATTAGAATGTAACGTATATATTATTAAATAAAAACTAGTCCATCAGGTGAATAATGAAAAGAAAATTACTAGCAATAGTAGCTGCTGATATGGTCGGATTTTCTAGATTAATTGAAGATGAT